>Ga0209831_1000047_pt1 | contig 93865 bp, 62 predicted proteins | sample Maine_Asex4_meta_FD_187451 | JGI IMG/M metagenome (GOLD analysis project Ga0209831, IMG submission 187451) | Marine algal microbial communities from Maine, USA - Maine_Asex4_metaG (SPAdes) (version 2) | ecosystem: Host-associated > Algae > Red algae > Unclassified | place: Maine, USA | collected... | reverse complement strand
TTTAACGAAGGAACATGAAGAACAAAATAAATAATTACCGTCATTCTAAACTATAATTGGTATTACAAGTGGTAATTGGCGTTTGAAATCAATGGCATGTGTAAGGAGAGACAAAGGAATTCTAAGCTACCTATATATAAGAATATTACGGGTACTTAGCACAAAAAAAAGCAGCTATCAATTAAGATAACTGCTTTTGAGTTTATATCTAAAGGAATATTAATATTCCCACAAATCGTGTTCGAAATTGAAGAGTTCAGCTTTGATTTTTTCTGACTCTAATAATCTATCTATTCCTGCTCTCTCATATCCATCATAGATATCTTTGATCCTAAGATCTAGAGAATTAGATTTCTTTGTTATAAAACTAGCAAATGATCTATCCTCAAAAACATCATACCAAGATCTAGGAGCTATATCATTATTATCATTAAAGACTCTTTGTTTTGATAAGCTTTCTCTAGCTTCTGGATAATATACCCAGAATAAAGGACGTGTAAAACCGGATTCTAACTCTTCACTGCTCTCTGTGTACATTGGTGCGATTCCTAAGATTCTAACTTTTAACTTAGATTCTTGTTCATCGAAATACCACATTTCCTTTACACGATATTGGTTAATATCTTCCCAGTTAATCTCATTTCTCACAACTTCTATTTTTTCCTCATAGGTGTCGTAATCAAATGTAGAGATTGTATCTATCTTATTGACTAGTTTCTCAACCTCTTCTAATGTGTAAGCAGCAGAAAAGTCTTCTTCTTTAAATAAAGTTATATCACCGTTAGTAGCCATCTCTCTTAGTATGGTAAAAAACGGGTCATTCTCGTATCTAAAGTAAAGATTCATTTTCTCTCTCGTATCGATAACTCTCCAGATTCTTTTTTCCCAAGCTATATCAGCTTCTCGTATAGGAGCATACTTTAAGAATCTGCCTTCTTCTACTAGTGTCCGCTTTACGATATCGTCTATAAAGATATCTTCCATGGGCTCACTAGATTCTGTTATCTGAGCTTCTCTATCTTCCTTCTGTGCTGATAACTGCAACGTTACAGAAATAGAAAGGATTAAGGTTAATATTTTTAAATACTTCATGATTTATTCTTTAATTGAAAGAACGTTATTTAATTCTGAAAGACATAGAACCCAAATCTCTAGGAGCTGGATCTCCAGGACATGAACATTTGATACCATCTAGAAGATATACATCGCCTGGTCTAGCCTTATTTATTATCGCTTTTGCGTCTCCTCCAAATCTTCCACCTGGATTTTGTGCAAGCTGGGGATCTTGTCTCTTTGGTATTCTTACCATTCTGAAACCCTTGATATCACATTTTGCATCGAAATCAAATCCTTCTAGAACAGGGAACACTCCTGGTTGTACTTTGAGTTCACCAGCAGACATGCTTCCACCTTTCGACTTACCTACTTTAGGTATGGGATCTGGAATTCTTTTTACTCTGAAATCTCTACTTTCGCTGAGACCTGGCGCAGTTACATTGATCTTAGCAAACTCTCCTTTCTTAGTAGGTCTAGTAACTTTTACGCTGTAAGCTCCTGCACTAGGGGATATAGATCCTCCACCGGCACCACCCATACTTACTTTTATCTGACTACTAGGAACTCCTGCTGCTGTTACCGCCACGGGGTTATTTACACCTATGTAGAATACATTCATTTTAGTTGCTGATACAGCAACAGATCTTTCTCCTACTTCGTATTCATACTCTTTCTTGTAAGTGTCAGTTTTACCTGTTACTGGGTTAGTTATAGACGCTGACGCAGTATATTTTTTCTTACCTAGAGAACTTGCAGTTTCTTCAAATGTCGCAACTCCGTCCTTGTCAGTCGGAAGTTTACGTCCATTTACAGAAACAGAAATGCCAGTGTTAGAATCAGATCCAGCAGATGCACTTAAGAACACATCAGTTTTGAATTTTTCTCCTTTGATGATGTAAGACTTTTCTGGGGAAGATACTACTGTGAACTTGTCTAGGACAACTTCTTTTGTAAGCCCCACCTTTCCTGCTAAGTAATTTAATACTGCAGCTTCAGAAGACTTAATATCATTCTTAAATTTTGAAAAGATAGGCATTGTAGCTCCTAATGGCATATGACCAAACGTAAAATCTGACCAATTCTTCTTTGCGTTAGGAGAATTTTGCCATGCTTCCTCATCTATGTTTATTGGTAAATTTGCAGCAAATTTTGCTCTATCCGGCTCATCAATAAATTGTAGAAAATCGTTTCTGAGTGAAAGCATTTTTTCCTTTAATTCTTGACCCTTACCTTCATCTACCATAAATCTCGTAGTAGCAGCATAATCTTTCTTTCCCTTGAGTTCTCTCTTGCTGTGTACCATTACATAGTCACCCTCTCCTACAGATCCATCTCTGTCTCCTGACTCATCTATAAGCAGGTCTATAAGGTTGTCTATATAAATAGATGCATTTTTAGAGACTTCTCTTGTAGGATCTACTTTGTCGGCATAAACCTTTAGCGACGCCTTTTTCTTGGCACTTTCTTTTATTGTTTCTGGTTTAGCATCGTTAGATGTATCCAGTGATGTGTTCGCGGTTTTAAGTCCTTCATCTACCATCTCGAATGCATTAAATATCTCAGCAGAGACATTCAGTGCAAGAAGGGCAGTAAGAACCAAATACATGATGTTAATCATTAATTGCCGCGGTTCCTTTGGTATTGACATTTTATTATTTTTCTAAGATTTATAAATGGAATTAGACTACGCTTGTGTAACGCCTTGTTTGAATGCACCTAACACGTTTCCATACACTGAGTTCAATCCAGAAAGGTTTCTGTTTAGTGACTCGATTTGGTCTTTGTATTGTTTTGTGTCATCCACAGTATCACTTAGCGTTGACATTGCTTCATTCATCTTAGAATAAAAATTATGCATTGTTTTCATTTGTTCAGAAGTTTCTGAGAAATCTACTTCTTGAAGCGCTTTAAGCGATCCTAGACTTTTAGACATAGATTGTAACTCATCTAACATTCCTCCTAATCTTCCTTCTACTTGGTCAGCATCCAATGCTCTAGATGGTCCTGCTCCTCCCGATGCAGCCATAGGTGTAAGATTAGAGTTGTAAGCATCTAGTCCTGGATACAACTTTTCCCAGTAATAATCTTTTTCAGGTCCTATAATTCCTAAGAAAGCAAATAATACTGCCTCTACAATAAGACCAACTGTAATCATCATTCCTCCCCAAGGGTAAGAATTAATTTTCCCTAGTGCTCCTAGCATTACTGCACTCGCACCTAGACCGATAAGTAAATTTTTGAAATACTTAAATCCTTTAGACTTTAAAAAACTCATTTCTAGATTTTGTTTAGTGTTTATAAAAATACTATACTTCAACGTTATACATCAAAATATATTACATAGATAGTTAGAAAGTAGAATGCAATGGATATGTTCTAGAACAAACGAAAACAAACAAAAAACGGAAAGTAAGTTTTTACATTTCCGTTTTCTATTTATGTAATTTATCGCTTAAAAATCGTTTATAGATCTTCCTAAGAAGGTAAGTGCACATCTAAATCCTATATATGATTTTGTAGTGTCTTGGTATTCCCAGTGACGAGTTCCTGTTTGACAGAAATAAGAAATATCTTTCCAAGACCCTCCTCTCAGTACTTTTCTTTTATATGCTTTCGGATCATCATCAGATGCATCGTATTTTATATCTGGATTCAGATCATGTACATGTGAATAAGCTCCAGGATAATAAGCCGACTCCGTCCACTCTGCTACATTTCCAGCCATACAGTAAAGTCCGTAATCATTAGGGAAATAAGCATCTGCCTTTACAGTATATAGACCTCCGTCTTCTGGATAGTTTCCTCTCCCTGGCTTAAAGTTAGCAAGAAGACAACCTTTAGCGTTTCTTATGTAGTACCCTCCCCAAGGGTAAGGTGCCATATCTCGCCCACCTCTAGAAGCATACTCCCACTCAGATTCTGTAGGTAATCTGAACTCCTCAGAATTAGGCTGGTCAGTCATGAAGGTATTCCACATCTGTGTTCTCCAGTGACAGAAAGCTTTAGCTTGTTTCCAATTTACACCTACAACTGGGTAATCATCAAATGAAGGATGCCAGAAATAGTTTCTTGTGTAAGGCTCGTTATATGAGTAAGCAAAATCTCTTATCCAACATAGTGTATCTGGAAAGATATTAACTTCCTCTTCATTTATCAGCTGATTTCTTACTACACCCTCGGCTCTAGCAGCTTTTTGCCAGTCTACCCATCTATACGTATAGTTTAGCTGTCTAGTATCTAGTTCTCTGTTATCATTAAGAATCATATCACCAGAATAAAACATCTCATCGAGTGTTTCGTCAGTATAATCTAACTCATACTCCCAGTCAAGCATTTCATTCCCGTAATCATCTTCTATGAAATCACCCATTATAGTGTGGGCTATAGAATCTTTGACATGATATACAAACTGACGGTACTCATTATTAGTGATCTCCGTATCATCCATGAAGAATCCTTGTATGGATATAGCTTTAGGACGTTGTGTGTTATCACCGAAAACGTCTTGGTCACTCTGACCTATGTGTAAAGTACCTGAGGGTACATATACCATTCCGTATGGATTGAGCCCTGCATAGCTAGGTCTATCTACCACACCTACTAGTTGCCCTGATTCTTCTCGCCCACATGAGCTTATAATCAGCATGACAAATAATATTCCAAGCAACTTATGTGTTCCTCCTTTCATTTCCTGTTTTTGAATTTAAATTAGAGTCGTTATACTTAAAGCGTGTAAAAATAATGTTTTGATCCTAAAACAAAATTAAAATCAAATAAAAATACTATAAAATGTAATATTAACAGTTGATCAGCATTGAATAGAACGCAATTTGACCAATTGTATTATGGTTTTACTTTAATAATTGAAACTTTTTCCAATATTTATAAATTTCTCGTATTGTAAATAATTTTTGGTGGTAATCCTATACCTATGAGTTTTTGCAAATTGTAATTAATTACAAACTCATGGGAGCCGTCATTCACTTTTTGAAGTGACGATAACCCATAATCATAACTGTAAGATAGTCTATAATGCTTATCTATCTGCATTCCCATAATAAAAATAAGGCCTTCGATAGACTGACTATCGTAACCTCGTACTCCTAACCCTCCAAAAACATTGCCATACTGTAATGTTGTCGCTATTGCCGTTTGTACAAATTCATTATTTGCCTGTAAGAAAATAGAAGGCTTAATGTAGGCATCTATGTTTTCTAGGTATATCTTCATCTCGGTAAAAAAAGTATAACTAGTTTGTAAATCTATACGATAATCACCCACAGGGATTTGATTGGTGGGGAAGTTAGTTATGGAGAACCCCGTCTCTATGTTATTATTAAGAAAATAAACGCCTAGTTTCCAGTTAGGGCTTATTCCATAGCCTTGATTATTGCTGAGCAATAGATCATTATGATTTATTATATTCTCATATTCCCCACTAGGGGTTCGTAATTGAGATCCATCAATACTTTTTTGTAATACTCCTAAAGATAAGCCAGCAGAGAATGTCCCTATTTTGGTAGGTATTATATAGTTGTACCCTAGCAGTACAGATGTATTCCTTTCTGCACCAAGGTTTTCAGATGCAACATTTATGCCTACAGAACCTTTTAATAAATATAAAGGCATATGTGCATTAATTCCTAATTGAGAAGGATTTGATGAGAGTTGGTTCCACTGAGATCTGTAATACGAGTTTACAGAAAGTGACCTTTCTAATCCACCAAATGCAGGATTAAACTCATACTTATTATACATGTATTGTGTGTAATGACCATTTTGTTGTGATTGAATGGTCATAGGTATCAATATCACTATACTAAGTAATATACAATTTACAAGTCTTGTTATTATCAAAAAATAGATTGTGTTATATCGCAATATAACGTCTTCCTTTTATATTTTCAAATTAAGAGCTAAAACTTATCTGTAAATTGTCATGAGCGATAAATACGTTAGGGGGTAATACCTTTTCTATTTCCTTATGATTGCCCATATGGTGACTAAGGTGCGTTAGATAGCAGATTCTTGGATTGATTGTAGATATAGCGTCTAGAGCTTCAGCAAGACTAAAGTGGGAGGGATGACTTTCTTTTCGTAAAGCATTAATGACAAGCGTATCCGTCTTATCTCTAAGCAAGTCCATTTCTTCTGCTTTTATAAGGGAGGCATCTGTTATATAGGTTAGTTTGCCCAACTTAAATCCTAGAATAGGTAATTTTCCATGATGTACTCTAAACACAAGTAGATCGCTTCCATTAATCTTATTCCATCCCTCAGATATAGTTCCTAGCTTTATTTTAGGTAGACCTGGATAAGTACCAGAAAATATATAGTTGAAACGTACGGATAGATCTTTTACAACTCGGGCTTCAGCATGTAAAATAATATCTTTCTTATGTTTAAAGTTGATGGGGCGAACATCATCCATTCCGGCTGTGTGATCTGCATGCTCATGTGTAAGTAAAATATGATCTAGATCTGAGATATTATTTTCTAGCATCTGAGATCTGAAATCTGGACCTATGTCAATGAGGAATTTATTTTTATGATCATCTATAAATATGGATGATCTATATCTTTTGTCTTTTGGGTCCGATGATACACATGTTTTGCACGCACACCCTATGACAGGTATGCCTTGTGAAGTTCCTGTTCCTAGAAAAGTAGCTAACAATATTTTTTATTATGCTACTAATTTAAGATCTATTTGCTTATTAGTTATAGATTTTAAGAAATATAAATCTTTCTCTTCTTGTAGTTCTGGATCGAGTGGATCTATTTGCTTAAGTATCAGCCCAAAGTGATCTAATTTTTGTTTCACTTCCAAAAATTTATTTATGACAATTACTTTTTTTTCTTTGAGTATACAATATCCCGATTGAAAATTTCCACGCTCATAACGAATGCTATAGCCATCTTTTTTCAATATCGTTTCTATTCTTGTTAAATTTGCCTTAGAATATCGCATGTAATCTATTCGTTTTGTGATATGCAAGCAAAAATATCATTTTATCATATAAAGCCAAATCATAATGTGTTTATTTTACAGGATATCTTTAGTTACATGTTTTATGCTTCTTAATTCAGTGTTTATCCATGCTCAAACTGGTTTTATTGGAAAGATCAAGCTAGGACTTAATGCTACGCAAATTCATGGTGATGGATTATTTGGTTACGACAAACTCGGGTTGATTGGTGGGGCGCAGCTTTCTTATGAATTGAATAGCAGGTTTGATATGGGTTTCGAGTTTTTATTAACTCAAAAAGGAAGTCAGGCTAAAATTTCATTTTCTTCACCTGCTGATATCCAAAGAACTACGCTAAACTACATAGAGTTTCCACTATTTATAACGGTAAAAGATTGGTTCATAGAAGATGGGGGCTATTATAAAATTAAGGCTCACGGTGGATTTTCATATGCCTATCTTATGGATGTATCTTCATCTAATGGTTTATATCAGAATGACTTAGGTAATTTCAATAATACAGACTTTGCTTTGTTAATTGGTGTCAGTTATGCGCTTGGACCTAAGATGGAGGCTACGGCTAGATATACTAATTCAGTTACTAAGATTTATAAAAACGAAAATTTAGAAACTGATGGTCTGTTAAACTATCTTTGGAGTTTTACACTAGATTATAAGTTATAAATACTATGAAATATATATTATACTTTTCTTGTTTTCTTCTTTTTTTAGCTTGTAAATCTGAAATCAAAACCAAGGATAATGATACGTCAGCAAGCGAAAGTATTGCTATGGCTAAGGTTAACCTACCTTCCATCTCCCAAGAATTGATAGCAGATTTACTAAATAACTGCGATCAGGTAGATTTCATATTTCATTACCAATCATTTAGTATGAATATTTCAGAGAAATCTACTATTGTTTCTCACCTTAAAGGGATATCTCCTAATGCTGTAAAAGAATATCCTAATAATTGTAAAGCACAAGGAAGAATAGCCTATTATAGTAAAGGAGAAATGCTGGCAGAGACTGATCTATATTTTGATAAAGATTGCAAACTTATGTTGTTCATGGAAAACGAAAAACCTGTTTCTGGTAATTATTTAAACAATTCTGGAATAGATTTCTTAAATAATTTATTCGCTCAAATTGAAAAGCAATAGCTCATTGTATTATGCTGCCGTAGATTTAGGTACTAACACTTTTCATGTCCTAATAGCTAGGTTAGAAAAGGATGAAGTTGTGGAAATATTTAAGAAAAGAATTTTTGTATTTCTATTAAGAAATAAAACATCAGCTATAGAAGGAATTTCAGTTAATAGAGCTTATAAGGCAGTATTATATATTAAAGGAATTATTAATAAATATAATTGTAATGCTGTCAAAGTAGTGGGTACTGAAGCGTTAAGGGTTTCCCAAAATGGTAAAAGAATTAAGACTGAATTAGAAAAAATTCTAGGAGAAAAAATAAATATAATTTCAGGGAAAGAAGAGGCTAGACTGACTCACTTAGGTGTTTCTAACTCGTTAAAATCTATAAATCGAGCCTACACAATAATAGACATCGGTGGAGGAAGTATAGAATTTATTAAGGTAGGTAAATCCGGTAATTTCATAAGTTCAGACTCTCTTCCGATAGGAGTTAGTATACTGGCTAAAAAAAGTAATTATTTGCAAAAATTGGATTTAGATACTATAGAACCTATGCGATATTTTTTATCTATTTACGATTCTATAATAAAGACTTACAGCAATCAAATGGTGGTTTTTAATGGTGGATTTTGTGAGGTTTTTGCAGCTAGAGGATTTTCCGTTTTACTCAATAATATTTGTAGTAATATAGATAGAGATAGGCTTGTTTTAGTATGCAAAAGACTTGTATACTCGGATCTAAATATGAGAAAAAAGATGGATTGGTTGCCATGGAGCAGGCAGGAGAATATGCATCTATGTGGATTCCTTTTGGTGCATTTAATTAATACTTTATGCCCCAAATCTATCATATATTCACCATATTCTCTCAAAGAAGGAATAATTTTAAGCTTGTCTAAAAATTAATTTAGTATATTTAAATAATTTTGTTAATTACATGGAATTTTTTGAATTAATTACTTCAGAATGGGCTATAAGAGCGATTATAGCATCCTCACTTGTAGGTATAATGTGTGGTGCTTTAGGGTGCTTTCTAGTTCTTCGTAATATGTCCCTGATAGGTGATGCACTTTCTCATGCTATTTTGCCTGGTATATTTTTTTCCTATCTCTTAGTTGGATATTCTACACTGGGGTTCTTTTTTGGTTCTACTTTAGCTGGATTACTTACGGCTGTTGCAATAACCTGGGTTCAGAGCAATGTAAAAACTAAAAATGATGCAGCCATAGGTATTATTTTCACAGCGATGTTTTCCATAGGAGTGATGGGTATTTCCTGGCTTAACCAGAGTCAAGGAACACACTTGGATTTGAAAGATTTTTTGTTTGGTAATGTTTTAGGGATATCTACAGAGGACATTATATTGACTTTAATAGTAACTGTTTATACGATACTTAGTATTGTTGTTTTTTACAGATATTTGTTTATAACTACTTTTCAGCCAACGATTGCTACTTCTATGGGCTTTTCTACCAAGCTACTACATTACTTCTTCATGCTCTTGTTGTCCGTCGCTGTGGTTTCCTCTCTTAGAACAGTGGGTGTTATATTAGTAGTCGCTATGCTCATAACTCCAGCAGCTACAGCTCTTTTATTATCTAATAAACTAAAAGTTGTATTAGTCTTATCATCTCTCATAGGTATGTTTTCTGCTGTGCTAGGTTTGATTATTTCTATATGGTTCCAGACAACACCTGGTCCGGCTATGACTTTATCTGCTACTGGGTTTTACATAATCGCCGTAATTTTCTCTCCTAACAAAGGCTTACTCTTTAAGTGGATGACTAAAAGGCAACAACTCAAACGAATTATAAAAGAAGATATCTTGAGACAAGTAATTAAAAAAGACGGTAAAGTAGGAGTTAGCACTAACGAGGTTAAAAAAAGATTAGCGCTATCTAATTCACAGATCGCTAAAGGTGTTGGAAGTCTTATAGGTCTAGGATTATTACAAAAGAATAAAAAACAACTAAAATTATCAAAAAAGGGACTTAAGTCTGCAAATAAGCTGGTCAGAGCGCACAGATTGTGGGAAACTTACCAAGTTGAAAAGATGGGTTTAGATGCTGAATTAATTCATGATGAGGCCGATTATCTTGAACATTATCTATCTGAAGAGCTTCTCGAAGAGCTAGAGAAAGACTTAGGATATCCTCAAAATGATCCTCATGGTTCTCCTATCCCGCCCAGACAATAGATTATTTGCTTACTTAATTGGTAAAATAGCTTACATTTCTTAAGTCTATTTAAAAAATATTAAAATATCATAGGGGTAAAGACTAATTTTAATGTCATATTCAATGAGAAGTAGTAACTGCGTTTTATCGAATAGCAGTTTCTATTAATCTATTTCACGGCGGATAACACCTTTATCCTAATTATATTGAGCTCTACAATTCCTATATTCATGGAACATGTATTTCTCTATTATTTATTAGATGAGTGTGTTAGCAGTCTTTTTTAACACTAAACACCTAATAAGAATGAGAAATTTTTTACTGAAATCTTTCTTTTCGTTAATTATGCTAACAACTGGTCTACAGTTGTCAGCAAACTCTAGTGAGTTGTCCTGTCACGGCCATATCACAGGTATTAAGATTTACGATCAGATTACAGATGCTGAAGTTCCTGGAATAGGAGCTCTTTACAACGGTATGGAAGTCGATATATCGCTTCTTCCAGCTAACTATTATTTAGTAATCGAAGCGAATGGTAATATTACCGCAGGAAGATTTACAGTCAACGGATTAGTTGAGAGTTGTGAAAACATTCTACCATATACCTGTCCAGGGGGAGCTGAAAATGGCAATAACTGGAATGCAGGGCTTGGATGTTATGATGTCCATGCTCAAGTATGGCATATAGACAATTGTAATTCAACAGTTTGCGATAGTGAAAACTTTCACTTTTGTATAGTAGCATCAGGTGGTATTAATCCTCCGACTGATCTTAATTGTAGTCCAGGGTTTTTCAAGTATGACAATCACATAACGGTTAACGGTAGTACAGTTACATCTACAGATGGGAAATTTTTAAATGGAGGTACTATCTCTGTTCCAGGCACATTCCCTACAGAATTTTCTGGCCCTGTTAACATAACAATTCCAGAAGCTATTTCATGGGATGGATATTCTAATAGACCTAATGAAGGAAATCAGCCTTTTGAAAAATGGAAAGTTGTTTTTCTAAAAAATGGTAATGTTGTAGCAGAAACACCTTATACTAATGATCTTTCTACTGGAGAAACCTCAGCAGAGAGCACAACTGATTTAGGAGGTCCTTACTTCTTACCTAATGGAGTAGACGAAATTCTAATCGTACATTATGAGGATCATATATATGGTAATGGTAGTGCATCTACACCTAATGGAGTATATGCTTCAGGTATATGTTTTGAATACGAAGAGGTTGTAACAGAATGTGACGATGCTCCTGTATGTAATGATGAGTGTTCTAGAGAAGTTTCTAATACCACACAATGTAATACTGGACATCATTACCAAGTATACCTTACAGATTGCGATGGTAACTCTTATATTATAGCTCCTACTACATCTTCATATTTTGAATGTGATAACGGATCTGCACATTATGTTGCAACTGCAAATATTGGTTCGGATGTTTTAACTTGGGATATAACATTTTCAGGTGCTACGACAAATCCTCCTGCAGGTAGCCCTAAAGCTCATAGTTGTGATGCTTATAGTACTTCAGGGTGGGTATATTACCCAGTTACGTGTGGTACTTTTACATCATCTCATCATGGTTCATTTACGATATCAAGAGCAGGACCTTCTTACCAAGTAGGAAATGGTGCTAACGTAACAAGTGCTTCAGGTACTGATTTTGGAGGCTCAGGATGGTATAACCTTTCTGGTGGAGATGGACATTATAATAGCGGAGATGTCAATTTGGTTTTATCGCATGAGACTTCTTGTGCTTCTGGCGAAATTACTGGAAACCTTTATATAGATGTTAATGGAAATGGTGTTCAAGATGCAGGGGAACCTGATCTTGCTAACGTTGATGTAGTTATTACGGACAGTAATGGAGACACTCAGACGGTTTCTACTGATGCTAACGGAGTTTATACAGCTACGGTTGCTCCAGGTTCTACAATTGTAGATGTAGACGAAAATGATCCTCAGTACCCTTCAGGATTCATACAAACAGAAGGAAATGATCCTATAGTTGTTTCTGTAGCTTCAGAAGAAACTACAGATGCAGGTAGTAATGGATACTACCTTCCGGGTACTATTAGTGGTCAGCTTTATCTAGATGAAAATGGAAATGGAATACAGGATCCAGGAGATCCTGATTTAAGTAATGTTGATGTAATTATTACGGATAGTAATGGAGAAACACAAACTGTAACTACAGATTCTAATGGAAACTGGGTAGCGACAGTTCCTCCAGGTCCAACTACTGCAGATGTAGATGAAAATGATCCTGATTATCCAGCAGGTAGTACCCAAACAGAAGGTAATGATCCTACTCAAGTGACTGCAATAGCAGGAGTAAATACAGATGCAGGTATTGATGGATTCTTTACTCCAGCAACTGTTAGTGGTAGTTTATATATAGATGAGAATGGAAATGGAGAACAAGATCCAGGAGAAGCCGATTTGGCCAATGTAGACGTTATTATAACAGATGTAAACGGAGACATGCAAACAGTTACAACAGATTCAAATGGTAATTGGACTGCGACTGTACCTCCAGGTACGGTAACTGTCGACATCGATGATAATGATCCTCAATTTCCTTCAGGTTTTGAACAAACAGAAGGAAACGATCCTACAATTGTTACAGCAGTAGCTGGAATGGATACAGATTCTGGTAATGATGGATTTTTTCTTCCAGGAACAGTTTCAGGTCAATTATATTTAGATGAGAATGGAAACGGAGAACAAGATCCAGGAGAAGCTGATTTAGCTAATGTAGATGTTATCATAACAGATTCTAATGGAGATACACAGACTGTAACAACTGATTCTGAAGGTAACTACGAAGCCGATGTACCACCAGGAATAACTACAGTAAATATAGATGAAAATGATACAGATTATCCAACTGGCTTCGAACAGACTGAAGGAGACGATCCTACAGAAGTGACGGTAACAGCAGGAGAGAATACGGATGCAGGAAATGATGGATTCTTTAATCCAGGAACTGTAAGCGGTCATTTATATATAGATGAGAATGGAAATGGAGAACAAGATCCAGGAGAAGCAGATTTAGCAAATGTTGATGTTATTATAACGGATAGCATGGGTAATATACAGACTGTTAGTACAAATGCTAATGGAGACTGGGTAGCGACTGTGCCTCCTGGGACAACAACTGTTGATGTGGATGAAAGTGATTCGGACTATCCTACAGGATTTGAGCAAACAGAAGGAGATGATCCTTCAGAAGTAACCGCAGTAGCAGGATTGGATGTAGATGCAGGAAATGACGGTTATTATCAGCCAGGATCTGTAAGTGGAACTGTATACTTAGATGAGAATGGAAATGGAGTTCAAGATCCAGGTGAAGACGGTATTGCAGATGTTGATGTAATAATCACAGATTCTAATGGAGATATGCAAACAGTTTCAACTGATGCTGATGGAAATTGGGAAGCAACTGTACCACCAGGAACAACTACAGCAGATGTAGATGAAAATGATGCTGAATTTCCAGCAGGGAGTGCACAAACAGAAGGAGATGATCCTACCGAAGTAACTGCAGTTGCAGGAACGGACATAGATGCAGGAAAAGATGGCTATTATGTACCAGCATCTGTTAGTGGTCACCTTTATTTAGATGAAAATGGTGATGGTATACAAAATAATGATGAGCCAGATTTGGCTAATGTAGATGTGATCATCACGGATAGTGATGGAAATACATCGACAGTTACTACTGATGCTAATGGAGATTGGATAGCACCTGTACCACCAGGAACAACTACAGCAGATGTAGATGAGAGCGATCCTGATTTTCCTTCAGGAAGTACGCAAACAGAAGGAGATGATCCTACAGAAGTAACTGCAGTTGCAGGAACTGATACTGATGCAGGAAACGATGGTTACTTTGTACCAGGTTCTATTTTCGGAAATTTATACTTAGATGATAATGCTAATGGGACACAAGATCCAGGTGAAGCTGATTTAGCTGGAGTAGATGTAATAATTACAGACAGTAAAGGCAATACTCAGACAGTAGAGACTGATGCTAATGGTAATTGGACAGCTATAGTACCTGCTGGGATCACTACTGCAAATGTAGACGAAAACGATCCTGAATATCCAGATGATAGATCTTTATCTGAAGGAACTGATCCAACGGTTACTGTTGCAGTTTCAGGAGAAGCTGTAGATGGAGGAACAGATGGTTATTCACCATGTCCAGGGGAACCTCAGACTAATGTTAATGATTTATTACTTATATGTGAAGGAGATACAGTAGATTATTCCATATTAAATATTGTAGCAAATGCAGAGTATGTTTGGGAATTTGGATTCGGTGCTAATCCTTCAAGTGCTATAGGACCTGGACCTCATTCAGTTATATATGAAGAGCCTGCAGCTGCCGGAACTTTTGTGACGATATCACTATCAGTTATAGATTGTCCACCAAAGTTTGCGACAGTAGCAACAGTTAAAGTAAGTGCTTTAGCTCCTGCAATAATTGAAGCTTCTCCAGATATGATTTGTGCTTTTGAAACTAAAACGTTCACAGCTGATGATGTACAAACTGGAGCTATTTACTCATGGAACTTTGGAACAGACGCAACTCCTGCAGTTGCATCTGGAGCAGGACCACATGATGTACAATATTCTACCCCAGGTACTAAGACTGCTACTTTAGAAGTTGATCCTAACTACAACTCTGACTTGAAGAGTTGTCCTACATTAGATGAGCTTTCTTTTGAAGTAGATGATTGTAACGGAACCTTAATTGGTCATCTATATTTAGATGAAAATGGAAATGGAGTACAAGACGCTGGCGAGCCAGATTTAGCTAATGTTGATGTAATCATTATCGATCAATTCAATAATATGCAGATAGTTTCTACTGATGAAAATGGAGATTACTCTGTTTCTGTTCCAGAAGGTTCTGTTACTGTAAATGTTAATGAAAACGATCCAGATTATCCTACAGGGAGTACACAGACTGAAGGAACTGATCCTACAGTTGTGACTGCCGTAAGAGGAGACGAAGTCGATGCAGGAAATGATGGATATTTTATTCCAGCTGCTTTATTTGGTCACTTATATTTAGATGATAATGAAAACTTCATCCAGGATGGCGCCGAGCCAGATTTAGAAGGAGTTGATGTAATCGTAACAGATGCTAACGGAGCTGTACAAACAGTGACTTCCGATTCAAATGGAGATTGGAAGGCAGTGGTTCCTGCAGGAACATCTATCGCAGATGTAGACGAGACTGATGCAGATTTCCCTACAGGGAGTACGCAGACAGAAGGAACAGATCCTACACCAGTTAATGTTGCAAGTGGAGAGAATAAAGATGCAGGAAATGATGGATATTTTGTTCCAGCGGAAGTATTTGGACACTTATATTTAGATAACAATAATAATGGAGTACAAGACGCAGGTGAGCCAGACTTAGCTGGAATTAATGTAATCGTAACTGATAGTAAAGGAAATCAACAGATCGTAACGACTAACTCTATGGGTGACTGGTTAGCTGAAGTTCCTCAAGGCGTGGCAACAGCTGATGTTGACCAATCAGATCCTGATTTCCCAGAAGGGAGCATACAAACAGAAGGAGAAGATCCTTCAAGTGAGTTTGCTGCATCTTCTGAAATGACTGATTTAGGAAATGATGGATATTTTATTCCTGCAGAGATCTTTGGACATCTTTACTTAGATGATAATAATAATGGAGTGCAAGATGCTACGGAAGAGAATCTAGCAAACGTAGACGTAATCGTCACGGATAGTAATGGAGATGTACAAACGGTCACTACTGATAGTAATGGAGATTGGAAAGCAATCGTACCATCAGGAGTAGCTTCTGCAAAAGTAGATAATACTGATCCAGATTATCCAACAGGAGCAATACAGACAGAAGGAGAAGATCCTTCTAATGCTTCAGCGATTAATGGTTCATCAATCGATGCAGGTAATGATGGATATTTCTTGCCAGCAACAATTTCTGGACATTTGTATTTTGATGATAACAATAACGGTGTACAAGACGGTGCAGAACCAGACTTAGCTGATATTGATGTTAAAATAACACAGGCGGATGGTTCAGTTATTACAGTAACAACTGACGCTGACGGAGACTGGAGTGCAACAGTATTACCTGGGACCTCAGTTGCTGAGGTGGACGTTAACGATCCAGACTTCCCTATTTCTGCAACACAGACTGAAGGAGACAATCCTTCTAGTGTATTAGCTGAAAGAGGGATTAACAAAGATGCAGGTAATGATGGGTTTTATATTCCAACTGAAATATTTGGACACTTATATCTAGATGAAAATAATGATGGAACTCAAAACACAGGAGAACCTGACTTAGCTAATGTTGACGTAATCATTACTCAAAGTGATGGAACTGAACTTACAGTTACATCGGATAGTAATGGCGATTGGAAATCCCCAGTAACAGCTGGTCTTACAATATCTAAGGTAGATGTTAATGATCCTGATTTTCCTACTAACGCGACTCAGACGGAAGGGACTGATCCTACAATCACTACAGTACCAGTAAGAACGGTAGAACCAGCAGGAAATGACGGATACTTTGTTCCATCTACTGTATTTGGTAGAGTTTACCTTGATGAGAATAGTAATGGAATACAAGATGGAAATGAGCCAGGTATTCCTAACATAGATGTAAAAGTTACAGATGCATCAGGAGTCGAACAGACTGTCATGACAGATGCTAATGGCGATTGGACAGCAGAAGTAATTGCTGGTAATACAACAGCTTTAGTAGACGTTAATGATCCAGATTTTCCTTTGAATACTTCTCAGACAGAAGGGACGAATCCTACAAGTACTATTGCATCTTCAGGATTATCAGTAGATAATGGAAATGATGGCTTTACTATTAATTTCACGGATATTACGCCTGTAATAGCTTTTGTACCTGGAGTTGCTATTGGTCAAACACCTATGGCATTCCAATTAAAAGTTCAGGAGTTATTAGATGTACCTACTTCGGGAGAGATAACCTTAGTATTCCCAGTAGATCCTAGATTGGTGTTTACTTGGGAACCTGCTAAAACTTCAGTTGGTCCATTCAATTTGGAAAATCCTAAATGGACTTATGATAATACTAATCCTTCATTTCATATATGGAGAACGAATGATGTAATACCAGCATTAGGAAGTTCTACCTTAGGTTTTGAGGCTTTGTATACTCCTGAAAACTCAAGTGGAGAAGTTACATGGACTGTTACTATAGTATCTAATAGTGGAGGAGAAAACAATATTTTTAATAATATTGATGCTGAAACATTAGTATACTTTAATAATTAAAAGAAAGATTTAGAGATGATCCTAGTTTAAAGGATCATCTCTTTATTTTTAATCAGGGTAAACACTGAGTATATATCTAAAGAAAAGTAACATTTTTACAAAAATAATTTCTTGAATTAGTTACTCTTGATTCTAGAACTAGTCTTAATAGTATAAACTTTGTAAACCCTTTAATCTTAAATAAAAAATGAGAATCTTAAAAATTACCTTTTTGTGTATAATAACTGCGCTGAGTTCGAATTTTCTTAATGCTCAGCAGGATTTTAGTTTAACTGCACCTCTTATAGATCCAAATCCTTTATTTTTTCCTGGAACGGGATCATTTAGCTTTACTGTGAATAATGTGAATGGAAGTTATGCTCCAGGTTGTGCCACTATCGTAATCGAAATGACAGATATAGCACCGATTGGTGGTCCAGACGGTGTAAGTTCTAATCTAAATACACCAAACTGGTCTTGGACTTTAGATGGTGATGACCTTGTTGGAACGCAGATAGGCTCAGTAGGCTTTTTATATGCTGAGATAATATCAGTTGATTTTGAAGTAATCGCAGAGTCTGTTGAACCAGGAACAAATGGTTTTACAGCTGAGGTGGTTATAGATGAAGCATGTGGGGATGGTAATACTACTAATAACGTAGCGTCATCTTTTACTTGGACAATACCTGCGCCTCAGCTTCCAGTAGATCTTATTAGTTTCACAGCTGAAAAGTTGGACTCTAAATCTAGATTAAATTGGTCGACAGCTTCTGAACTAAATAATTCACACTTTGACTTGGAGCGTTCGCTTGATGGTAGAAATTTTACTTTTATAGGTCAAATAAAAGGTAAAGGAAACAGCTCTGCAATATCTAACTACGAATTTGTTGACCAGAGACCTGAAGGAAGTATCAACTATTACAGATTAAAGCAAGTAGATTTTGATGGTAGATTTGATTTTTCAGCTGTTAGATCAGTAAACTTTGAATCTTCTGTTACATTAGAAATATTTCCAAACCCAGTTGTAGATTTTATTAGAATTTCTTCAAAAGAGAAAAGTCTAATTGTAAATATATATGATCTTGAAGGAAAACTAGCTTTTACTAAAAATGCAATTTCAGGAGAAGATATCAACACTAATAAACTGGCATCTGGAATCTATTTAATAGAGGTTTCTAGTATAGATGGATCCGTTTTAGGAAGTGAAAAAATAATAGTGAGTAAATAATATATTTTTTACAAACTCTAAGAATTAAGATTAGGGTGCTAATAGCTTACTGTGTTACTTCGGTATACAGTGAGCTTTTTTTTGTTTCAGATTTAGCTATTATTTCAAGTACGGTATATTATACAATGCAATTGATACCATTTCTATTTTTAGATGACGGAAAAGGATTTAGAATTGTTCAAAATGGATCAAGGCAAAAAACGTAGGCGAACCCATAGGTTCGGCGAGGCTTTTTAACGAAGGAACATGAAGAACAAAATAAATAATTACCGTCATTCTAAACTAGAATTGGTATGATAGGTTCAGCTGGAATAAACCAAAACTGCTCGTGAAGCATAGTTTTCGTTATTTTCAATATATTTTTGAACTCAGGTTATTAATTTATGCCATATTCTTGACTAGCCAGCATCTGTTCGCGGTTCACTTTCTGATTTATAATATAATCTAGAATTAATGAGACTCCAGTCTGGTTTTTTAAAGGATCTACATAAGATCATACAGCAATGAAAATTTGTCTGTTCATAGAAGGATGTTCTAAAATTAATACATTGAAGAAAGAAGATAAATAAGGTAAGATTACAGTTGTAGTCGTAGTATTTATATGCTTATAAATAAAGTAATACATTTAAATATCGAAAATTATCCTTGATTTTGTTGGTTTTCACATAGAAGTGAACCCTGCCTCCTTGCATACGGCAGGCACAGCGCTAAGCGGGCGGGCTAGCAAAAAACATAGGTTCGGCGAGGCTTTTTAACGAAGGAACATGAAGAACAAAATAAATAATTACCGTCATTCTAAACTAGAATTGGTATAACTCGCAATTACTATGTATCTGAGTGCTTTCCCATAATAGTAAGATGTTAACTACTTAAATGGTCTTATCTAGATGATTACGTATTGATAAGTTTGAAAATTAATAAGATCACTATGAAAAACAGATAAATAGGCGAGCAAAATTTAATAAACTCAAGAGAAATATTCCTATATAAAATATGAATCACTACCTATTATTTAATTTATTGCTGCTAATTTGATGATACTTTACAAAAAATTAGTAAATTAGATTACATTTTAATGTAAATTATAGAATATATTACAATTTATGGGGGTAGCATCATAAATTTGTGTCTTATAATTGTAGCTTATGAATAAACACTGAAGTTACTAATTAGTACACCCTTTTATTACATTCCTTTCTCATTGCAGAGTTATAGGTTAGTTAATTCAAGGTAAGTACACTGGATTATTAAACACCTTAACTTAAAAAAATGAGAATCTTAAATTTTACCCTTTTACTAGCTTTTTTCTTTTTATCATCAAGCATGACCGCTCAGGTTTGCTACGATGCTTCATTAGCCATCCCAGTTCTTACGCCTTCAGATCCTGCGATACTGGGAGAACCACTTGTTATGGAAATTGAATTTTGTAATGACGAAGACGCACTTCCTTTGGATCCACAAGGTGCCCTGAGAATACAAATTTCAGAAAGCAAACTGGATTTAGATGGCGATCCTACTTTTCCAGCATATTTTAGCGCATCGTACGGTTTTGGGACATGGACATTTACCCAGAATGCAACCTTACCTGCCAATACATGTGTTATTATATCAATTCCTTATATTGTAGCTGCTGATGCTAATGCTTCTCTTCCTAGTATTGGAGTAAATGCGAATATTACACCATCAGGTATTATGACGGGTAATGATAATTGCTTTACACCAGACGATGATAATGCTTCAGCATTTACATTTACCATCGATGACACGGTACCTGTTGATTTCATTTCATTCAAAGCTAAGAAGGATAGAAAATCGTCTTTACTTACATGGCAAACAGCAAACGAAATAAACAATTCACATTTTGAAATAGAAGTATCTTCAGATGGATCTAGCTTTAGAAATATTGGGGAAGTGATAGGAACAAATTCTACAGAAGTCAGTAACTACACATTTACTGATAGAAATCCTGTAACTGGAGTTAACTACTACAGACTTAAGCAGGTAGATTTTGACGGAAGATTTGATTACTCAGATGTAAAGTCAGTTAGCTTTGACACGGATCTTGCGCAAAGAGCAATAACAGTATTTCCTAACCCTGTAGTAGACTTCGTAAGAATAGACGCAGGTACTACCGATATGCTTAATCTTAGAATCTATGATGTGTCTGGAAATTTAGTAATGGATAACTCATTCGAATCAGGAAAAGATATCGATACAGCTGAATTAGCTTCAGGAGTATATTTATTTAAAGTTTTAGATACTAACAATGAAGTAATTGATTCTAAAAGAATTATAGTTAGTAAGTAATGAGACTATTTTAAGTCCGTTCACTTGACAAAAAACAAAAGCTCAATAGTTTCTTTGATTCTATTGAGCTTTTTTTTTATAACGATTAGTCCCTTAAGTTGAAATATCTAATATTACTTTTATTTATTTTTAGTCTATATTCTGGAAGTCTCATATGTCAATGTTTTGACTTCGAGGTAAATAATTCTTTCTTAGATCCATCAGTGCCCGCGGTTGTAGATGAGAAAATTAAGCTTAGTTTTACTTTTTGTAATAAAAGAGACGCTTTAGAATTAGATGCCTTAGATCCTCTCCTCATACTAATTGAAAATAATAAATTACTACCTATTGATAGTTTTGAAACTGGAATCTTTCAGGTAATAGATTCCTTATTTAGTGCAAAGTACAATGAAGGCACTTGGACGCTAACGCAAAGGAGTAGGCTGCCAGCCAATACTTGTATAAATATATCAAGTTTTTTTTATGTAACAGATGACTCATTTTCATCAGATCCTAATATAGGTTCCGTAATAAAAGTAATAGAACCATCTTTTATAGATGATACTATGGATTGTAATAGTATTGAAAATAATCAAATAGAAGTGTTTACCTATACTGTTGATTTTAGTCCCCCCGTGGATCTTATCAGTTTTACCGCTAGTCAAGATGAAAGAGTGGCACTTCTTGAATGGGAAACTACAAACGAGATTAGTGTTGTAAATTATCTTATTGAGAGATCCTATGATGGATTTGAATTTACCCAGATAGGTATAGTTGAGTCTGAATTTAATAGCGCTGAACTACTTAGTTACAGCTATATCGATTCATACCCTCGCCATGGATTCAACTATTATAGATTTAAACAAATTGATGCAGAAGGAGAGGGGAGTTATTCGCCTACAAAATCTTTGTTTTTTGATCGGAGTAGTGTTCTTCAGGATTACGAAATTGTCCCTAATCCCATAGAAAACTATTTTAAGATCATAGGAACTGGATTAACTGAAGAATATGATTTTAAAATTTTAGATACATACGGTAATCTCATTCAGGAGGGATCTGTAAATAAGTATGATATGACAGATGTTTCCCTTCTTAACAGTGGTGTATACATCGTTTTTCTCTTTTCTGACCAGGCTATTATTCATAGTAATAAGATATTTAAACTATAAAATTATACTCATCTGAGTGCAATTGTAAACCAGCCTACAGTTAGTTTGTTACCTGATATACACTTCCTAGTTTAACTTCATTTTTTATGTTATAAAAGTGAGTCTTTCCTCCATTTCTGCTGTCTTAAGAGTACATCAGTTGTTTAACGATGTAGTTTTTTAGATTCATCTATTCTTCATTTAAAACTAATCAGATTTTCCAGGATTAGATCTATCTAAAAAAAATATATAAAACATAGAATGCTTAAAAGGCTAGCACCGAGTTAAGTAAATTTTATGTAATTAATTAACACTCTTAATCTTATAAAATGAAAACTTTTAAATTTTTCAGCGCAATTCTTATTGCCTTATTTTTCACATCTATTTCGATCGCACAAGTTCAAGATTTTAATTTAACAGCTCCAGCTATTAATCCTAATCCCTTAGAGTTTCCTGGGGTAGGTACTTTTGAGTTTTCGGTAACAAATGTACAAGGATCATATGCTGCAGGTTGTGGCACCATTACTATAGACATGGATAAAGTTATACCTCTAGATGGAGGTAACAGTGTAACTTCAAGTATTCCAAACACTAAATGGTCTTGGTCAATGGTGAACGGAAAGCTTATTGGAACTCAGATAGCAATAGTTAATGAGTTTTTATATTCAGAGACTATTACAGTTGCTATACAAGTTTCAGAAAGTTCTGTAGAGCCAGGTTCAAACGGATTTTATGCTACAGTGAGTTCAGGCTCTTGTGGAGATGGTAACGATACAAACAATAATGCATCTTCTATCACTTGGACAGTAGACGCACCTCAGTCCGTTCCTGTAGAAATGGTTTCTTTTGATGTAAGTAAAGTAAAAACAAATTCGTTAATCGAGTGGACAACAGCTAGTGAATTAAATAACTCACACTTTGAGATCGAGAGATCAGAAGATGGTGTAGAATTCGAAAAGATTGCTGAAGTAAACGGTAACGGTAACTCTAATAGAATTATGAAATATAGATTTATAGATGAAAAACCTTTTGCAGGAGTAAATTATTACAGATTACAACAGGTAGATTTTGATGGAAGAACTACTGGATCAGAAATTAAGTCTGTGAAGTTTAACAATCTTGCTGTAACGGATGAATATTCTATTTACCCTAATCCAGCAAGTGAGTTCATCAATATCAAAGGTATTACAGAAGGTACTAAAATTCTAGTCTACAACTTATCGGGCTCGTTAATATTAGAATCTGATATTTTTAATTCTAATAGAATTTTTATCGGTGATCTAGATGTTGGAATGTACATCATATCTGCAATCTCGTCGAATGGAGAATTAATGATCACTGAAAGAATTACAATTATAAAGTAATAATTTCAAGAGCAGTAGTTTAATACAGAAAATGTCATTATATAAAAATTAATATTATCTTAAATCCCCCTAAAAGTAGGGGGTATTAAGATGTTTTAGTGTCTTATAATTGTAACATGTAATATTAATAATTAACAGGATAACACCCTTTTACAAACCTAGTCAAAATTAGAAATTCATCTGGTTTTCAATCTAGTTACTATAAACGGTATTGTCATTATACACCTTAATACTTAAATATATAAACCTTTTAAAAGAATGAGAAAAATTCAATTTTTACACCTGGTAACAACTTTGTTCCACCAATACAGAAGGGGAACATCTGTAAGGAGGATAAACTTGTCTATAGCAAGTGTATTCCTATTTGTATTAATAAGCAGTGTCACTTTAGGTGCACAAAAAGATACAAATCAATCTAGTATTTTTGGAACTAGCTTTGGAATATCTTCAATAGAAACGATACACGAAACGAAATCAGAAGCTTTTGATGGAAAGCTGATTATCACACTAGCTGGTAGTTATTCAAAGAAAACCAAATATGATGTTTTATATGATTACCACATAGAAGGTAATCCACAGGCATTTAAAAATCTAAGCGCATCGGAAGGTAAGCTAATAATAGAGGATGTACTGCCTGGGTCTTATTATAACATAAGAGTTAAGAGAAACGCTGATAATGTTTTAGCATCAGCTGAGAATAATTTAGTAAAGATCAAACATGGAAAAGTAACTAGTCAAACATCATTGGTGGCAACTTGTGGAAATTTAAGTTGGACAGATTGTGATGGAACGGCTAGAAGTCAATCTGGATTACAAACAGGAAGAGCATACAATAGTAATGCATCATACAGAGGATGTGGATTTGAGGTTTCTAACAATTGTCAAATAGTATCTACAGAGAGATGGCATTGTGTAGAGGGTAATGACGCTATACCAAATGCATATACTGAGTTTACAACTGGGAACTACTATAATGCTGGTTTCACAGCATTACAGACAGCGAGATTAAATTGGATTACCTGTAACTACGCGTATAATGCAGATGGAGTTGCAGCAGCACTATGGCATTTAACAGGAACTGGTGGTTCTGCGAATAGCATATATCATGCAGCAGTATCAGCAATACCTACAGCAGATGGTTCACAAAATAACGTTGTATTTTACATACCAAATAATTCATCGGTACAGACCATGATGCAGTATGATTGTAAGGTTGTATGTTCAGGTACAATAACAGATATAAAGATTTACAATCAAGATACAGATGCAGCTGTAGTAACAATTACTAATGGTGCACAAATTCAAGCGAACACACTTCCAAATAACTATTACATAGCTACAGAGGTTAATGGTAACCTGTCATCTGTTTTGATGACAGTCAATGGTGTACAAGAAGGATGTGAGAGTGTAGCTCCATATACATTTCCAAAAGGAGCTGAGAATAATGTAAACTGGAATGGAGGCATAGGAACACATACAGTAGTGGCTCATGCATATTCATCAACAGGATGTGGAGGCCCATCATGTGATAGTAAAACTATAACATTCGAAATAGTTGATGTAGCACAGGGTACAGTAAGTGGGCACCTGTATATAGATACAAATGGAAATGGAGTACAGGACGCAGGCGAACCAAATCTTGCGAATGTAGATGTAAAGATAACTGATAATAATGGAGTTACCCAGACTGTAAGTACAGATGGAAACGGAGACTATACAGCAACAGTAGTAGCAGGAATTACAAAAGTAGATGTAGATGAGAACGATCCACAATATCCATCAGGATATACGCAGACAGAAGGAAGTGATCCTAAGTTTGTAAATGTATTGAATGGACAGGATACAGATGCTGGAGATAATGGGTATTACTTACCGGGAACAGTAAACGGTCACCTATATATAGATGAGAACGGAAATGGAGTACAGGATGCAGGGGAAGCAGATCTAGTAGGAGTAGATGTAAAGATAACAGATAGTAATGGAGTTACACAGACGGTAACTACGGATGCAAATGGAGATTACATAGCAAGTGTACCACCAGGGGCAACGATAATAGATGTAGATGAGAACGATCCACAATATCCATCAGGGTCTACACAGACAGAAGGAAATGATCCTACGGTTGTAACGGCTGTAACAGGAATAAATGTAGATGCAGGAGATAATGGATATTATCAGCCAGCAAGTGTAAGCGGTCACCTATATATAGATGAGAATGGAAATGGAGTACAGGATGCAGGGGAAGCAGATCTAGCAGGAGTAGATGTAAAGATAACAGATGATAATGGAGTTACACAGACGGTAACTACGGATGCAAATGGAGATTACACAGCAAGTGTACCACCAGGGGCAACGATAATAGATGTAGATGAGAACGATCCACAATATCCATCAGGGTTTATACAGACAGAAGGAAATGATCCTACGATTGTAACGGCTGTAACAGGACAAGATACAGATGCAGGAAACGACGGGTTCTATCAGCCAGCAAGTGTAAGCGGTCACCTTTATATAGATGAGAATGGAAATGGAGTACAGGATGCAGGGGAAGCAGATCTAGCAGGAGTAGATGTAAAGATAACAGATGATAATGGAGTTACACAGACGGTAACTACAGATGCAAATGGAGATTACACAGCAAGTGTACCACCAGGGGCAACGATAATAGATGTAGATGAGAACGATCCACAATATCCATCAGGGTTTACACAGACAGAAGGAAATGATCCTACGATTGTAACAGCAGTAGGAGGACAGGACACAGATGCAGGAAATGATGGATACTATCAGCCAGCAAGTGTAAGCGGACATCTATATATAGATGAGAATGGAAATGGAGTACAGGATGCAGGGGAAGCAGATCTAGCAGGAGTAGATGTAAAAATAACAGATGCAAATGGAGTAAGCCAGACCGTAACAACAGATGCAGACGGAAACTGGGAAGCAACAGTAGTACCTGGACTTACAGTAGCAGATGTAGATGAGAATGATGCGGACTATCCATCAGGATTTACACAAACAGAAGGAAACGATCCTACAAGTGTAACAGCAGTAGGCGGACAAGATACAGATGCAGGGAACGATGGATATTACCAGCCAGCAACAGTAAGTGGTCACTTGTACTTAGATACAAATGGAAACGGGACACAAGAAGCAGGGGAACCAAACTTAGCAGATGTAGATGTAAAAGTAACAGATAGTAACGGAGCTGTACAGATAGTAAGTACAGATGCGAATGGAGACTGGGAAGCAAGTGTACCACCAGGAGAAACAAGTGCAGATGTAGATGAGAATGATGCGGACTATCCAGCAGGATATACGCAGACAGAAGGAGATGATCCAAGTAGCGTAATAGCAGTAGGCGGAACAGATACAGATGCAGGAAATGATGGATACTACCTAGCAGGAACAGTAAGTGGTCACTTATATCTAGATGGTAATAATAATGGAGTACAGGATGCAGGGGAAGCAGATCTAGCAGGAGTAGATGTAAAGATAACAGATAGTAATGGAGATACACAGACGGTAACTACGGATGCAAATGGAGACTGGGTAGCAACTGTGCCACCAGGAGGAACAATAGCGGAAGTAGATGAGAATGATACAGACTATCCAGCAGGAAGTACACAGACAGAAGGAGATAATCCTACAAGTGTAACAGCAATAGCAGGAGAAGATAAGGATGCAGGAAATGATGGATATTATATACCAGCAGAAGTATTTGGACATTTATATATCGATGAGAATGCAAATGGGGTACAAGATCCAGGAGAAGAGGACTTAGCAGGAATCGATGTAGTGATAACGGATAGCAATGGTGTTGCGCAGACGGTAGTAAGTGATAGCAATGGAGACTGGGTAGCAGTTGTACCAGCAGGAAATACTACAGCAGATGTACAAGTAAATGATCCAGATTTTCCAGAAGGATATGCACAAGCAGAAGGAACAAATCCAACAGTAAGTGTAGCGATATCAGGGGAGTCAGTAGATGGTGGAACGGATGGTTATTCACCATGTCCAGGAATACCAGTAGTGAATGTAGATAACACAGTACTGATATGTGAGGGAGAGCCTGTAACATTTGATGTACTGAATGTAATAGCAGATGCGAGTTATGTATGGGACTTTGGATTCGGAGCAAGCCCATCAACGGCAACAGGATCAGGACCACATGAAGTGTTCTACCTAGAGCCATCAGCGTCAGGAACATATGTAACGATATCGGTAATGAAGGAGCAATGTCCACCAAAGTTTGCTACAGTAGCAACGATCAAGACAAGTGCAATACCGACGGCAGAAATAATAGCAGATGCGTCAGAGATATGTGTAAGTGAAAATAAAGTATTTGAAGCAGGCTCAAAGCAGTCAGGAGCGATATACACATGGGATTTTGGAACAGATGCAAGTCCATCTACAGCAGTAGGAGCAGGACCACATAGTGTAATGTACACGAGTGCAGGAGCGAAGACAGCGACGTTAGAGGTAGATCCAAACTATTCAGATTTAAAGAATTGTCCATCGACAACAGAGATGAGTTTCCAAGTAGAAGATTGTAACGGATCAGTGTTTGGTCACTTATACTTAGATGAGAATGGAAACGGTGTACAGGATGGTACAGAACCAGATCTAGCGAATGTAGATGTAATACTAATAGATCAGTATAACAACATGAAGATAGTAAGTACAGATGCAAATGGAGACTGGTCATCAGAAATAGCAGAAGGCCCAGTAACGGCAAATGTAAATGAGAATGATCCAGACTATCCAACAGGAAGTACACAGACGGAAGGAGATGATCCTACATCAGTAGTAGTCGTAAGAAATGAGGCAAAGGATGCAGGAAACGATGGATATTATGTACCAGCAGCAGTATTTGGTCACCTGTACTTAGATCAGAATGAGAATTTCATTCAGGATGGAACTGAGCCAGATCTAGCGGGAGTAGACGTAATAGTAACAGATGCAAACGGAGCGGTACAGACGGTAACATCAGATGCAAATGGAGACTGGAATGCAGTAGTACCAGCGGGAGGATTAATAGCAGATGTAGATGAGACGGATGCAGATTACCCAACAGGAAGTACGCAGACAGAAGGAACAGATCCTACACCAGTATCTGTACTAAGTGGAGAGAACAAGGATGCAGGAAATGATGGATTTTTTATACCAGCAGAAGTAATCGGACACTTATACTTAGATGAGAATAACAATGGAACACAAGATGTAGGGGAACCTGATCTAGCAGGAGTAGATGTAATCATAACAGATAGCAAAGGAAATGTAACAACAGTAACAACGAATGCAGATGGCGACTGGATAGCAGAAGTACCAGCAGGCGTAACGAGTGCAAAAGTAGATGATACAGATCCAGATTATCCTACAGGTTCAGTACAGACGGAAGGAGATGATCCAAGTGTAGTAACAGGGATATCAGAAAGTACAGTAGATGCAGGAAACGATGGATATTATGTACCATCGACAGTATTCGGACATGTATATTATGATGATAATAACAATGGCGTACAAGATGCAGGAGAAGCAAACATAGCAGGACTTAGCGTAATAGTAACAGACAGTAACGGAGATGTACAGACAGTAGAGACGGATGCAAATGGCGACTGGACGGCAGAAGTGCCAGCAGGTGTAGCAAGTGCAAAACTTGATAATACAGATGCAGATTATCCAACCGGAGCAACACAGACAGAAGGAGACGATCCATCAAATGTGTTAGCAGTGAGTGGATCAGCGAAAGACGCAGGAAATGATGGGTTCTTCAAGCCAGCGACTATATTTGGACATTTATACTACGATGATAATAACAACGGAGTACAGGACGGATCAGAAGCAGATCTATCAGATATCGATGTGGTAATAACAGATGCAAATGGAACTGTAATGACAGTAACAACAGATGCAAACGGAGACTGGTCAGCACAGGTATTAGAAGGAAGTGCAACAGTAAAAGTAGACGTAACAGATGCAGACTTCCCATTAGGAGCGGTACAGACAGAGGGAGATGATCCATCTACAGTACTAGCAGAGAGAGGGGAGAACAAAGATGCAGGGAATGATGGTTACTATGTACCGACAGAAGTATTCGGACATCTATATTTAGATGAAAACAATAACAATGTACAGGAAGCAGGAGAACCAGACCTAGCAAATGTAGATGTAGTAATCACAAAGAGTGATGGAAGTACACTGACAGTAAGCACAGATGCAAACGGAGACTGGAAAGCACCGGTAACATCAGGACTTACGATAGCGCAGGTAGATGAGACAGATCCAGATTATCCAACAGGAAGTACACAGACAGAAGGAAACAATCCTACTATAGTATCAGCGATACTGAGACAGAGTACAGATGCAGGAAATGATGGATATTATGTACCAGCAGAAGTATTTGGACACTTATACATAGATGAGAACAATAACGGAACTCAGGATGCTGGAGAGCCAAACTTAGCCAATATCGATGTACTAGTAACAGATGCATCAGGAGTGATACAGACCGTAACAACTGATGGAAATGGAGACTGGGTAGCAGAGGTAATAGCAGGAAGTACGACAGCGAAAGTAGACCGAACAGATCCAGACTTTCCGATGAACGCAACACAGACAGAAGGAGATGATCCAACAGTTGTGACTGCTATATCAGGTGAGTCAGTAGATAATGGAATCGATGGATATACACTAGGCGTGACAGATATCACACCAGTAGTAACATTCTTACCAGGAGTAGCAAATGGAAGTACACCAATGGCATGGCAGATAAAGTGTCAAGAATTGTTAGGAGTACCGACAAATGGAACAATAACAATGGTAATGCCAAAGGATCCAAGGTTATCATTCAGTTATGAAGCGAACAAGACAAGTGTAGGACCATTCGTATTAGAGAATGCAAAGTGGGCATACAATGCAGCAAACGCATCATTCCACATATGGACAACAACAGATGTAATACCAGCATCAGGAAGTTCAACATTTGGATTTGAAGCATTGTATACACCGGAAAACTCTACAGGAGAGGTAACATATACAGTAACAATAATAACAGGAAGTGGAGGAGAGAATAACTTCTTGAATAATATTGATGCAGAAACATTAGTATACTTCAACAACTAGGAGAAGTAAGTACTAAACAGCAATAAGAAAAGCCCGTCAGTTTAATTACTGATGGGCTTTCTTATTTCTTGATCTAGGTCCTAATTGGACAATGCTGTCATCTCTAGTATCACCTATTTTATAGAAATTGTAGTCTTAAATGTAAGATATCTTACAAATACTAAGAATTATTCCTTAATAGTACCTCCAAATGAGGGACTTCTTACAAATATTCTGTCTTAATAGTGTAAGAAATTACAAATAAATTAAAGACAACACCCTTTTACAAACCTAGTCAAAATTAGAAATTCATCTGGTTTTCAATCTAGTTACTATAAACGGTATTGTCATTATACACCTTAATACTTAAATATATAAACCTTTTAAAAGAATGAGAAAAATTCAATTTTTACACCTGGTAACAACTTTGTTCCACCAATACAGAAGGGGAACATCTGTAAGGAGGATAAACTTGTCTATAGCAAGTGTATTCCTATTTGTATTAATAAGCAGTGTCACTTTAGGTGCACAAAAAGATACAAATCAATCTAGTATTTTTGGAACTAGCTTTGGAATATCTTCAATAGAAACGATACACGAAACGAAATCAGAAGCTTTTGATGGAAAGCTGATTATCACACTAGCTGGTAGTTATTCAAAGAAAACCAAATATGATGTTTTATATGATTACCACATAGAAGGTAATCCACAGGCATTTAAAAATCTAAGCGCATCGGAAGGTAAGCTAATAATAGAGGATGTACTGCCTGGGTCTTATTATAACATAAGAGTTAAGAGAAACGCTGATAATGTTTTAGCATCAGCTGAGAATAATTTAGTAAAGATCAAACATGGAAAAGTAACTAGTCAAACATCATTGGTGGCAACTTGTGGAAATTTAAGTTGGACAGATTGTGATGGAACGGCTAGAAGTCAATCTGGATTACAAACAGGAAGAGCATACAATAGTAATGCATCATACAGAGGATGTGGATTTGAGGTTTCTAACAATTGTCAAATAGTATCTACAGAGAGATGGCATTGTGTAGAGGGTAATGACGCTATACCAAATGCATATACTGAGTTTACAACTGGGAACTACTATAATGCTGGTTTCACAGCATTACAGACAGCGAGATTAAATTGGATTACCTGTAACTACGCGTATAATGCAGATGGAGTTGCAGCAGCACTATGGCATTTAACAGGAACTGGTGGTTCTGCGAATAGCATATATCATGCAGCAGTATCAGCAATACCTACAGCAGATGGTTCACAAAATAACGTTGTATTTTACATACCAAATAATTCATCGGTACAGACCATGATGCAGTATGATTGTAAGGTTGTATGTTCAGGTACAATAACAGATATAAAGATTTACAATCAAGATACAGATGCAGCTGTAGTAACAATTACTAATGGTGCACAAATTCAAGCGAACACACTTCCAAATAACTATTACATAGCTACAGAGGTTAATGGTAACCTGTCATCTGTTTTGATGACAGTCAATGGTGTACAAGAAGGATGTGAGAGTGTAGCTCCATATACATTTCCAAAAGGAGCTGAGAATAATGTAAACTGGAATGGAGGCATAGGAACACATACAGTAGTGGCTCATGCATATTCATCAACAGGATGTGGAGGCCCATCATGTGATAGTAAAACTATAACATTCGAAATAGTTGATGTAGCACAGGGTACAGTAAGTGGGCACCTGTATATAGATACAAATGGAAATGGAGTACAGGACGCAGGCGAACCAAATCTTGCGAATGTAGATGTAAAGATAACTGATAATAATGGAGTTACCCAGACTGTAAGTACAGATGGAAACGGAGACTATACAGCAACAGTAGTAGCAGGAATTACAAAAGTAGATGTAGATGAGAACGATCCACAATATCCATCAGGATATACGCAGACAGAAGGAAGTGATCCTAAGTTTGTAAATGTATTGAATGGACAGGATACAGATGCTGGAGATAATGGGTATTACTTACCGGGAACAGTAAACGGTCACCTATATATAGATGAGAACGGAAATGGAGTACAGGATGCAGGGGAAGCAGATCTAGTAGGAGTAGATGTAAAGATAACAGATAGTAATGGAGTTACACAGACGGTAACTACGGATGCAAATGGAGATTACATAGCAAGTGTACCACCAGGGGCAACGATAATAGATGTAGATGAGAACGATCCACAATATCCATCAGGGTCTACACAGACAGAAGGAAATGATCCTACGGTTGTAACGGCTGTAACAGGAATAAATGTAGATGCAGGAGATAATGGATATTATCAGCCAGCAAGTGTAAGCGGTCACCTATATATAGATGAGAATGGAAATGGAGTACAGGATGCAGGGGAAGCAGATCTAGCAGGAGTAGATGTAAAGATAACAGATGATAATGGAGTTACACAGACGGTAACTACGGATGCAAATGGAGATTACACAGCAAGTGTACCACCAGGGGCAACGATAATAGATGTAGATGAGAACGATCCACAATATCCATCAGGGTTTATACAGACAGAAGGAAATGATCCTACGATTGTAACGGCTGTAACAGGACAAGATACAGATGCAGGAAACGACGGGTTCTATCAGCCAGCAAGTGTAAGCGGTCACCTTTATATAGATGAGAATGGAAATGGAGTACAGGATGCAGGGGAAGCAGATCTAGCAGGAGTAGATGTAAAGATAACAGATGATAATGGAGTTACACAGACGGTAACTACAGATGCAAATGGAGATTACACAGCAAGTGTACCACCAGGGGCAACGATAATAGATGTAGATGAGAACGATCCACAATATCCATCAGGGTTTACACAGACAGAAGGAAATGATCCTACGATTGTAACAGCAGTAGGAGGACAGGACACAGATGCAGGAAATGATGGATACTATCAGCCAGCAAGTGTAAGCGGACATCTATATATAGATGAGAATGGAAATGGAGTACAGGATGCAGGGGAAGCAGATCTAGCAGGAGTAGATGTAAAAATAACAGATGCAAATGGAGTAAGCCAGACCGTAACAACAGATGCAGACGGAAACTGGGAAGCAACAGTAGTACCTGGACTTACAGTAGCAGATGTAGATGAGAATGATGCGGACTATCCATCAGGATTTACACAAACAGAAGGAAACGATCCTACAAGTGTAACAGCAGTAGGCGGACAAGATACAGATGCAGGGAACGATGGATATTACCAGCCAGCAACAGTAAGTGGTCACTTGTACTTAGATACAAATGGAAACGGGACACAAGAAGCAGGGGAACCAAACTTAGCAGATGTAGATGTAAAAGTAACAGATAGTAACGGAGCTGTACAGATAGTAAGTACAGATGCGAATGGAGACTGGGAAGCAAGTGTACCACCAGGAGAAACAAGTGCAGATGTAGATGAGAATGATGCGGACTATCCAGCAGGATATACGCAGACAGAAGGAGATGATCCAAGTAGCGTAATAGCAGTAGGCGGAACAGATACAGATGCAGGAAATGATGGATACTACCTAGCAGGAACAGTAAGTGGTCACTTATATCTAGATGGTAATAATAATGGAGTACAGGATGCAGGGGAAGCAGATCTAGCAGGAGTAGATGTAAAGATAACAGATAGTAATGGAGATACACAGACGGTAACTACGGATGCAAATGGAGACTGGGTAGCAACTGTGCCACCAGGAGGAACAATAGCGGAAGTAGATGAGAATGATACAGACTATCCAGCAGGAAGTACACAGACAGAAGGAGATAATCCTACAAGTGTAACAGCAATAGCAGGAGAAGATAAGGATGCAGGAAATGATGGATATTATATACCAGCAGAAGTATTTGGACATTTATATATCGATGAGAATGCAAATGGGGTACAAGATCCAGGAGAAGAGGACTTAGCAGGAATCGATGTAGTGATAACGGATAGCAATGGTGTTGCGCAGACGGTAGTAAGTGATAGCAATGGAGACTGGGTAGCAGTTGTACCAGCAGGAAATACTACAGCAGATGTACAAGTAAATGATCCAGATTTTCCAGAAGGATATGCACAAGCAGAAGGAACAAATCCAACAGTAAGTGTAGCGATATCAGGGGAGTCAGTAGATGGTGGAACGGATGGTTATTCACCATGTCCAGGAATACCAGTAGTGAATGTAGATAACACAGTACTGATATGTGAGGGAGAGCCTGTAACATTTGATGTACTGAATGTAATAGCAGATGCGAGTTATGTATGGGACTTTGGATTCGGAGCAAGCCCATCAACGGCAACAGGATCAGGACCACATGAAGTGTTCTACCTAGAGCCATCAGCGTCAGGAACATATGTAACGATATCGGTAATGAAGGAGCAATGTCCACCAAAGTTTGCTACAGTAGCAACGATCAAGACAAGTGCAATACCGACGGCAGAAATAATAGCAGATGCGTCAGAGATATGTGTAAGTGAAAATAAAGTATTTGAAGCAGGCTCAAAGCAGTCAGGAGCGATATACACATGGGATTTTGGAACAGATGCAAGTCCATCTACAGCAGTAGGAGCAGGACCACATAGTGTAATGTACACGAGTGCAGGAGCGAAGACAGCGACGTTAGAGGTAGATCCAAACTATTCAGATTTAAAGAATTGTCCATCGACAACAGAGATGAGTTTCCAAGTAGAAGATTGTAACGGATCAGTGTTTGGTCACTTATACTTAGATGAGAATGGAAACGGTGTACAGGATGGTACAGAACCAGATCTAGCGAATGTAGATGTAATACTAATAGATCAGTATAACAACATGAAGATAGTAAGTACAGATGCAAATGGAGACTGGTCATCAGAAATAGCAGAAGGCCCAGTAACGGCAAATGTAAATGAGAATGATCCAGACTATCCAACAGGAAGTACACAGACGGAAGGAGATGATCCTACATCAGTAGTAGTCGTAAGAAATGAGGCAAAGGATGCAGGAAACGATGGATATTATGTACCAGCAGCAGTATTTGGTCACCTGTACTTAGATCAGAATGAGAATTTCATTCAGGATGGAACTGAGCCAGATCTAGCGGGAGTAGACGTAATAGTAACAGATGCAAACGGAGCGGTACAGACGGTAACATCAGATGCAAATGGAGACTGGAATGCAGTAGTACCAGCGGGAGGATTAATAGCAGATGTAGATGAGACGGATGCAGATTACCCAACAGGAAGTACGCAGACAGAAGGAACAGATCCTACACCAGTATCTGTACTAAGTGGAGAGAACAAGGATGCAGGAAATGATGGATTTTTTATACCAGCAGAAGTAATCGGACACTTATACTTAGATGAGAATAACAATGGAACACAAGATGTAGGGGAACCTGATCTAGCAGGAGTAGATGTAATCATAACAGATAGCAAAGGAAATGTAACAACAGTAACAACGAATGCAGATGGCGACTGGATAGCAGAAGTACCAGCAGGCGTAACGAGTGCAAAAGTAGATGATACAGATCCAGATTATCCTACAGGTTCAGTACAGACGGAAGGAGATGATCCAAGTGTAGTAACAGGGATATCAGAAAGTACAGTAGATGCAGGAAACGATGGATATTATGTACCATCGACAGTATTCGGACATGTATATTATGATGATAATAACAATGGCGTACAAGATGCAGGAGAAGCAAACATAGCAGGACTTAGCGTAATAGTAACAGACAGTAACGGAGATGTACAGACAGTAGAGACGGATGCAAATGGCGACTGGACGGCAGAAGTGCCAGCAGGTGTAGCAAGTGCAAAACTTGATAATACAGATGCAGATTATCCAACCGGAGCAACACAGACAGAAGGAGACGATCCATCAAATGTGTTAGCAGTGAGTGGATCAGCGAAAGACGCAGGAAATGATGGGTTCTTCAAGCCAGCGACTATATTTGGACATTTATACTACGATGATAATAACAACGGAGTACAGGACGGATCAGAAGCAGATCTATCAGATATCGATGTGGTAATAACAGATGCAAATGGAACTGTAATGACAGTAACAACAGATGCAAACGGAGACTGGTCAGCACAGGTATTAGAAGGAAGTGCAACAGTAAAAGTAGACGTAACAGATGCAGACTTCCCATTAGGAGCGGTACAGACAGAGGGAGATGATCCATCTACAGTACTAGCAGAGAGAGGGGAGAACAAAGATGCAGGGAATGATGGTTACTATGTACCGACAGAAGTATTCGGACATCTATATTTAGATGAAAACAATAACAATGTACAGGAAGCAGGAGAACCAGACCTAGCAAATGTAGATGTAGTAATCACAAAGAGTGATGGAAGTACACTGACAGTAAGCACAGATGCAAACGGAGACTGGAAAGCACCGGTAACATCAGGACTTACGATAGCGCAGGTAGATGAGACAGATCCAGATTATCCAACAGGAAGTACACAGACAGAAGGAAACAATCCTACTATAGTATCAGCGATACTGAGACAGAGTACAGATGCAGGAAATGATGGATATTATGTACCAGCAGAAGTATTTGGACACTTATACATAGATGAGAACAATAACGGAACTCAGGATGCTGGAGAGCCAAACTTAGCCAATATCGATGTACTAGTAACAGATGCATCAGGAGTGATACAGACCGTAACAACTGATGGAAATGGAGACTGGGTAGCAGAGGTAATAGCAGGAAGTACGACAGCGAAAGTAGACCGAACAGATCCAGACTTTCCGATGAACGCAACACAGACAGAAGGAGATGATCCAACAGTTGTGACTGCTATATCAGGTGAGTCAGTAGATAATGGAATCGATGGATATACACTAGGCGTGACAGATATCACACCAGTAGTAACATTCTTACCAGGAGTAGCAAATGGAAGTACACCAATGGCATGGCAGATAAAGTGTCAAGAATTGTTAGGAGTACCGACAAATGGAACAATAACAATGGTAATGCCAAAGGATCCAAGGTTATCATTCAGTTATGAAGCGAACAAGACAAGTGTAGGACCATTCGTATTAGAGAATGCAAAGTGGGCATACAATGCAGCAAACGCATCATTCCACATATGGACAACAACAGATGTAATACCAGCATCAGGAAGTTCAACATTTGGATTTGAAGCATTGTATACACCGGAAAACTCTACAGGAGAGGTAACATATACAGTAACAATAATAACAGGAAGTGGAGGAGAGAATAACTTCTTGAATAATATTGATGCAGAAACATTAGTATACTTCAACAACTAGGAGAAGTAAGTACTAAACAGCAATAAGAAAAGCCCGTCAGTTTAATTACTGATGGGCTTTCTTATTTTTTAATCTGACTTATGGATAATGCATAAATAATTTGCATATGAGTATAATTGGAATTATAACTGTTCTCGTTTTATATTATGATTATGTATTGGATCAAAATATTCAAACACTATGCACTAAAGAGCTTAGTTATTATATCTAATACCATTTCTATTTTTAGATGACGGAAAAGGATTTAGAATTGTTCAAAATGGATCAAGGCAAAAAACGTAGGCGAACCCATAGGTTCGGCGAGGCTTTTTAACGAAGAATCATGAATAACAAAATAAATAATTACCGTCATTCTAAACTAGAATTGGTATAAGATAAGTCTTAGAAGCTATAGCCGCTTAAGCCATAGCAGTTGCTTAATCTAGTCTTACTAAGAAAAAAGTTGACGTAGCAATAAGCTATGCACTCACTCCGGCAGATAAATTGTTTTTACATTTTTCGAGACAATTGCCATAAAGGTTTAGTGAATGATGTTTCACTTCAAAACCTAATAATTCGCCCATCTTATCTTTTATTTGCTGTATTCTAGGGTCACAGAATTCTAATACTTTTCCACAATCGATACAGAGTAAATGATCATGTTGCTTAAAGCCATAGGATTTCTCATACTGCGTGAGGTTTTTGCCAAACTGATGCTTCGTAACGAGATCACAGATAACTAAAATCTCTAAAGTGTTATATACAGTTGCTCTAGAAACCCGGTAGTTCTGGGTCTTCATATGGATATAAAGTACCTCTGCATCAAAGTGATCATTCCTACGATATATTTCCTCTAGGATAGCAAAACGTTCTGGTGTCTTACGAAGATTATTTTTTTCTAAGTAATTAGAGAAAATCTTTTTTACTTCTTCTATTATTGTTTCTGTAACCTTATCTGATGTCTGCATGTATTATTTTTCTATTCTTGTAACAGTGGAAATACCATCTAGTTTTTCTATTGCTTTTAGAACTACATTTAATTGATCTTTATTGAGGACAAAAATACTTATTTTACCTTCGAAATATCCTTCCGTTCCTTCTATGCTGAATGACCTGATATTGACACCTAACTTATTAGATATTTCATTTGTCAATTCTTGAATAACTCCAGGCCCTGAATCCACTCCTGTAACCAGCAAATCCACTATAAAGTTTCTATCGGCCTTACCTTTCCATTCTGCTTTGAGTACTCGGTAACCGAAGTTAGCAAGTAGATGGGTCGCATTTTTACAGTTGACTCTATGGACTTTCATTCCAGCGGTACTCGTTAGATAAGCAAATATATCGTCTCCTTGTACCGGCTTACAACATTTAGCTAATTCGTATTTATAATCATCTGCTGGTTCTCCATTGACAAGAATATTTGATTTTCCGGCGGGTCCATCAGATGATTTTATAGCAGCTTTCCCAGTGGAGGCTATGTTTCCAGGGATTAGTTCTTTTCTTATCGTTAGTTTTCCATGTGTGTTGTCAAATCTTTTGAGTTCTGACATCTTAATATCATCCATGGCTAGCGCAAAATACAAGTCTGGTCTACTCACGAACCCAAGACCTTTGACAATAGTATCCACATTATCCTCAAAGTCTACTTTCATATTTCTAAGCTTGCGCTCCAGTGCTTCCTTGCCTACCTGACCCTGCTTACGCTTCTCCTCTTTCATAGAAGACCTAATCTTAGACCGCGCCTTACCCGTCACCACCATCTTCAACCAGTTTTCTTTTGGTTTCTGATTCTTGTTCGTAATAACATGTATCTGATCTCCGTTAGCTAGCTTGTAGCCCATAGGTACCAGCTTATTGTTTACCTTTAAAGAAGTAGCCTGATAACCTATGTCAGTATGTATGTCAAATGCAAAATCCAATGCTGTGGCACCCTTAGGCAATATTTTCATATCTCCATTAGGTGTAAAAACATAGATCTCTTCGCTAAATAGATTAGTCTTGAAATCATTCAAGAATTCCAGCGCATCAGAGTGACTGGTATCTAGTAAATCCCGCACACCTTGGATCCACTTGTCATATACACTATGCTCATTTTTGACTCCTTTGTATTTCCAGTGTGCCGCAAATCCACGTTCTGCTATATCATCCATACGCTCGGACCTTATCTGTACTTCGACATATTTGCCTGCTGGACCTATAACTGTGGTATGGAGAGACTCATATCCATTGCCCTTAGGCGTGGTAACCCAGTCTTTCAGCCTTTCTGGTATGGGTTTAAAATGATCCGTAATAATAGAATAGATCTGCCAACAGAAGGATTTTTCTTTTTCTTGTGGGGCGTCTATTATTATTCTGACAGCAAAGAGATCATAGATCTCTTCAAAAGGGACTTTCTTTTTCTTTATTTTATTGAGAATAGAAGAAATAGCCTTAGAACGAGCCTGCACTCGGTAGGAGAGACCCAGCTCCTCTAAATGTGGTTTTATAGGTTTTATAAATTTGTCAATATATTCTTGACGATCTTGTTCCGTATCACTTAGCTTTTGCTCGATTTCACTGTAGATCTCTGGTTCTGTGATCTTAAGACAGATATCTTGAAATTCAGTTTTTATAGTATACAATCCTAGTCTGTGGGCTAGCGGAATGTAAATATAGCTGGTTTCTGCAGCTATTTTTAGCTGTTTGTGTCGAGGCATTACTCCTATGGTTCGCAGATTATGTAGTCTATCTGACATTTTTATCAGAACCACTCTTACATCTTCAACAAGCGTACTAAGTACTTTTTTGAAATTTTCTGCCTGAGGGCTTTCCACGTTGTAGAGGCCATCTAACTTCGTAAGGCCATCAACTATTCTGCATATTTTAGGGCCAAAAGTTTCTAAGATTTCTTCTATAGTCACATTGGTATCTTCCACAACATCGTGTAAAACAGCCGCAACAACTGCTGTAGGGCCTAAGCCTATTTCTTCAAAGCATATTTTCGCAACCTCTATAGGGTGCAAAATATAGGGTTCTCCAGATTTCCTTCGCTGATTTCCATGCGCTTTTTCTGATAGCTCAAAAGCTATTTTTAGGTGAATCTTATCATCTTCTGTACATTTTGGCAGAATAAGCTGATACAAATCATCAAAAGCATCTTTTATTACAGTCTTTTCTTCCTTATTTATTGCTTGAACACTTGGCATTTACACTGATATTTAACTTTATTAAAGATAATATTGTTTTATTATATTCTAGATAGAGCATATTTTTAAAAAAGATTTATCTTTGCGTCCTATTTAGATATCTTGATTGCTAAATTCTACGAAAAATATAGAAAGATTCAAGATACTCAAAGAAAACAGAAGCGTTTTTCTTTTCAACAAAAAATGCGGGTGTGATGGAACTGGTAGACATGCTAGATTTAGGATCTAGTGCTTCACGGCGTGGGGGTTCGACTCCCTTCACCCGCACATTTTTTTCTTGAAAAATATTACTCATGTATTTCATTTAAAAATGCATACCTATAATATTGACTTTCTGTTTCTTGTGCAATACCTTCTTATAAAACGAATACATGAAAATAAAGTTTGACAAATCAGATGAGCTTACAGCTTTACTAGAGCTAGAGATAGAACCCTCTGATTACCAAAAGGATTTTGAGGAAGAATTGAAAAAGTACCGTGCGAAAGCACAGATGAAAGGATTCCGAAAAGGAAAGACACCTCTAGGTTTTATAAAGAAAATGTATGGTAAGTCTGTTCTAGCAGAAAAAATAAATAGTAAACTTCAAGAGTCTATCTATGATTACCTCAAAGAACAAAACATAGATATCCTTGGCGATCCCCTTCCTAATGAGGGACAAGAACAACTAGAGTTTGACGAAAAAAATCTTAAATCATATACCTTTAAGTTTGATCTAGGTATAAGCCCTGCGTTCGATGTTGTAGGTGCTGATGACAAAGCTACCTATGAAAAAACAAAGGTAACGATTACGGATGATATGATCCAAGATGAGGTAGAATCATACAGAAAGAGAGCAGGAGAGCAAAAACCTACGGACACGACTATAGAAGAAAATGATCTTGTAAAGATCCAAGCAGAGGAATTAGACGGAGATAACCCTAAACAGGATGGCTGGGCTTCAGATTTTGTTATCTCTGTAGATCTTGCAGAAGAGGATATAAAATCAACTCTTCTTAAGTTAAAAAATGGAGACGAATTTACCTTTGACATAAATAATCTGGAAAAGAATAGAGATGAAGAATATGTCCGAAAATATTTCTTACAAGTAGGAGAAGATGACGAAGATAAGGATATCGGCAATATGTTTAAGGGTAAAATCATAGAAGTAAAAAGACTAGAATTAGCTGAAGTTAATCAAGCCTTTTTTGATAAACTTTTCGGAGAAGGAGAGGTAAAAAGTAAAGATGAGCTAAAAGCTAAAATTAAAGAAAATTTACAAGGTTACTTTGACAAACAATCTACTAGTCTTATGTACAGGGAAATAATGGATAGATTAGTTGCTGACAACAACATTGATCTTCCGGAACCATTCCTAAAGAGATGGCTGAAAGTTACTAACGAAGGGACTGATGAGGCAAAAATAGAGGAGGAATTTTCTGGTTTTGTAGATAATCTCAAATGGACATTGATCAAATCTAAGTTATCTAAAGAGCTAGGTGTGGAAGTTGATCCCGAAGAATTACAAGCTTTCTTGACAGAAAAAGTTAGAGGATATTTCGGAAATTATGGCTACGCTGGTGCAGATGATTCTATGATACAGCAGATGGTCACTAATCTAAGCCAAGATAAACAACAAGTGCAAAGTGCTTACAACGAAATAGAAGCAAATAAATTATTTGCAGCAATAGGTGAAAAAATTCAAATTGCTGAAAAAGCGATCAGCTCAGATGATTTTACTAGAATGGTAAAATCTGCTAATGATAAGTATCAACAAGTGAACTAATTGAGCTATTTTACATTTATATGTTAGAAAATTAAAAAGACTATGTTTCCAAAAGATGAATTCAGAAAATACGCAACGAAGCACTTAGGTATGAGTGCTATGCATTTAGACAAATATATGAGTAATACGATTCCAAGAATCGACGGATTTACTCCCCAAGTAATAGAAGAAAGACAGATGAACGTTGTAGGTATGGACGTTTTTTCCAGGCTTATGATGGATAGAATTATTTTCTTAGGTGTACCGATTAATGATTATGTAGCGAATGTTATTCAAGCACAGCTATTATTTTTAGAATCTACAGATCCTAAGAGGGATATACAGATGTTCATAAACAGTCCAGGTGGTTCAGTAATTGCAGGTCTAGGGATGTACGATACTATGCAGTATGTTTCTCCTGATGTAAGTACAATATGTACTGGATTGGCAGCTTCTATGGGTGCTGTATTGCTGAGTTCTGGAACTAAAGGAAAGCGTTCTTGTCTTAAACACAGTAGGGTGATGATACACCAGCCTTCTGGTGGCATGCAAGGTCAGTTTTCAGATATGGAGATAAGCTATAATCTTATCAGACAATTGAAAACTGAGCTATATGATATCCTTGCACAGAACACAGGTCAGACGGCTAAGACAATAGAGAAAGATAGTGATAGAGATAACTGGATGTCGGCAAAAACAGCTAAGAATTATGGTCTCGTAGATGAGGTACTTTTAAGAAAACCTAACAAAGCCTAACAAACTAAATAAGCCTAACGCATGAGTTCTAAGAAGCCAAGTCAAAAATGTTCATTCTGTGGAAGAGAAAAATCCGATGTGATGATTCTCATAGCAGGGATAGATGGACATATATGTGAGATCTGCGTGGATCAAGCTCATGATATAATCAATGAGGAAGTGTCTGTAAAAGGCAAGGTAGAAAATGATGAATTCAGTCTACCTCAAAACATTACGCCAGTAGATATAAAGCATTTTCTAGATGAGTATGTTATAGGTCAGGATACTGCTAAAAAGTATCTTTCTGTGGCTGTATATAATCATTACAAGAGGCTCAATCATAATAGCAGTGGACAAGACGATGTGGATATAGAAAAATCTAATATCCTTTTTGTCGGACAGACAGGAACTGGAAAAACATTACTTGCTAAGACCATAGCTAGATTCTTAGAAGTGCCATTTACAATTGTAGATGCCACGGTATTTACAGAAGCAGGCTATGTAGGAGAAGATGTAGAAAGTATGCTGAGCAGATTGTTGCAGGCTAGTGATTTTAATGTCAAAGCTGCGGAGAAAGGAATAGTATATATAGATGAGCTGGATAAGATAGCCCGAAAGTCGGATAATCCATCTATAACTAGAGATGTTTCTGGAGAAGGTGTACAGCAAGCGATGCTTAAAATGTTAGAAGGTACCGTAGTAAATGTACCTCCTCAGGGGGGAAGAAAACATCCAGAGCAAAAGATGATTGCGGTAGATACATCTGATATATTGTTTATCTGTGGAGGTGCTTTCGATGGTATAGAAAAAGCTATCGCCAAGAGGATGAATACTCAGGTTATCGGTTTTAATTCTGAAGACAAAGAAAGAATAGAAAGGGACAACCTATTACAATATATTAACCAGCAGGATCTTAAATCCTTCGGACTCATACCTGAACTGATAGGCAGAGTTCCTGTGCTTACTTATTTGGAACCTCTGGATCATGCAACGATGGTCAGAATACTTACTGAGCCCAAGAATGCTCTAGTAAAACAGTATCAGAAGTTGTTTTCTCTAGAGAACAAGGAGTTGAGATTTACAGAAGATGCTATCCATATGATTGCGGATAAGGCCTTAGAGTTTAAGCTAGGAGCGAGAGGACTCAGGTCTATCTGTGAGGCTATTCTTACAGAAGCGATGTATTCTATGCCTTCACAGCCAGACGTGTCAGAGCTTATAATCGATAGCGATTATGTTCAAGATCAAATCAAAAATTCTAAATTTAATTTTCTCAAAGCAGCTTAAGTTACAGTGCTATGCCGCGTTACTTCGCTGAACTAGCTTACGACGGGACGCAATATTGCGGTTGGCAACGACAGCACCATTCTATAAGCATACAAGAGACGTTAGAGAAAAACCTCTCAACTATTCTTCGGAAGGATACTGAAATTACGGGTTGCGGTAGAACAGATACAGGTGTTCATGCCAGTCAGTATTATTTTCATTTTGATTCTGATATAGTTCTAACGGAGAAAGAAAAACGCAGCTTAGTAAAGATGCAACCTAAAGACATCGCTATCAAGAGAATCTTTATAGTTTCTGATACCATGCATGCAAGGTATTCTGCATTGACTAGGCGTTATAATTACTTTATAGAAAAGGGACATAATCCATTCAACCAAAAGTATACTTATCAGTACTACTCTAGTGAACTACTAGACGTAAAAAAAATGAATGAGGCTTCTAATTTGTTATTAAGTTACGATTCGTTTTTCTCTTTTTGTAAATCTGGATCTCAGGTAGACCATTATAGGTGTAAACTTATGGTAGCTGAGTGGAGGGAAGAAAAGACACAGATCATTTTTGATATTCAGTCTAACAGATTTCTAAGAGGTATGGTCAGACTTATCGTGGGTATGTGTATTCTAGTATCTAAAGGCATGCTGGAACTTGACGACGTTAAGTTAGCAATGGACCAACAAAAAAGGCTGGTCAAAGATTATACTTCACCAGCCCAAGGTTTGTTTTTAACAGAGATAATATATCCTGAATTTTAGAGTAGTCTCATGGCCTATTATTTCTATTATGTATACAATGGAAATCTTTCCATGTACTTATTGATTTCTTTTTTTATATCTTTTTGCAGACCTTCATTATCATGATCTGATAGTATTTTATCGATCCATTCTACAGTCTTAAGACAATCTTCTTTGCCGAAACCTCTTGTAGTTATAGCAGCAGTTCCGATTCTCATACCTGACGTAACAAAAGGACTCTTGTCATCGAACGGCACCATATTTTTATTAATTGTGATATCAGATTTAATAAGCGTATTCTCTGCAACTTTTCCAGTTATATTTTTGCTTCGTAGATCTATAAGCATCAGATGATTATCTGTACCTCCTGAGATAATCTTATAGCCCCTTTCTGTAAATGCTGCAGCCATGACTTGAGCATTTGCGCCTACTTTTTCTTGATACGATTTGAAAGATGGATCTAATGCTTCTCCAAAGGCTATAGCTTTAGCTGCTATGACATGTTCTAGAGGTCCACCCTGCATGCCAGGAAATACACCACTGTTAAGGATAGAAGACATCATGATTGTACTTCCTTTTCTTGTTTTCTTTCCAAAGGGGTTTTCAAAATTTTTACCCATCATAATGATTCCTCCCCTAGGTCCTCTCAGCGTTTTGTGCGTAGTGGATGTAACAATATGACAATGGGGTAGCGGATCATTAAGTAATTTAGTTGCAATCATTCCTGCTGGGTGTGCTATATCTGCGAGTAATAGCGCACCTATCTTGTCTGCTATACTTCTGAAGCGCGCATAATCCCAGTCCCTGGAATAAGCTGATGCGCCACAGATTATAAGTTTAGGTTTTTCCTTTAGAGCTATAACTTCTACCTTATCCATATCTATTAACCCTGTTTCTCGTTCTACTCCGTAGAAATAAGGATCATAGACTAGACCAGAAAAATTGACAGGAGATCCATGTGATAGGTGACCACCATGAGATAGGTCAAACCCTAATATTTTGTCACCAGGATTAAGAATAGATAAGAATACAGCGGCATTTGCCTGAGCACCACTATGTGGCTGCACATTACCATATTCCGCACCGAATAATTCTTTGAGGCGCTCTATAGCCAGTGTTTCTATCTCGTCTACAACTTCACAACCTCCGTAATATCTTTTTCCAGGATATCCTTCAGCATATTTATTTGTCAGACAAGTACCCATAGCTTTCATTACAGGTTCTGAGGTAAAATTCTCTGAAGCGATAAGTTCTATACCTTCTCTTTGTCTGTGTAGTTCTTTTTGTATTAGTTGATTTACGATATTTGCCATAGCATATTTTATTTATATAAGCACTAATGTATAGAATAAAAAAAACCTTGCTCTACAATAGAGCAAGGTTTTTTTATATTATTATCCTTTAAATATCTTACTTTATACCTAGAGCTCTCAAAGTTTCGAAATCTAAAGCTCCTATCGGAAGACCATTATCTTTCTGGAATTTAACTAAAGCAGCTTTAGAAGATGCACCTAATCTATTATCAGCTCCAGAAGCACCTAAGTTATAACCTCTAGAGATAAGCGCATTTTGTACTCTTCTCACAAGATCAGAAGTGATATCTCCTTCACAAACAACTTCTTTCCATTCCGTAAATCCACCTGGCGTTACAAGCTCTCTTCTAGAAATAGTCTTGTATTCAGCAGGAACATCTATAACTTTAGTCGTTGCAGCAGAAGCTAACTTCTGGTAAGATCTGTTTTCATATCTAGCTTCTTCATCTACAGAATTAGTAGTTGCGTCGTTAGCTAGTTTCTGGAAAGATCTAGTAGTATACTGAGCTTCAGTTTCTACACTTTCAGAGGATGCGTCATTAGCAACTTTCTGGTAAGATCTGTTTTCATATCTAGCTTCTTCTTCTACAGATTCAGATGTCGCATCTGAAACTAGTCTTTGGTAAGTTCTAGTTCCGTAAGTAGATGGAGTCATTACTGGTTCTGTAGAAGGTCCGTTAGATAATTTCTGATAAGATCTGTTTTCATATCTAGCTTCTTCTTCTACAATTTCAGCTGTAGCATCCTGAGCTAATCTCTGGTACCTGTGTGTAGTGTAAGATTTTCCATCTCCACCTCCAGCAGCTCCGTAAGATACTAATTCAGTTCTTCTGTTCTGTGATCTTCCTTCAGCTGTTGAGTTATCAGCAATAGGAGAAGATTCTCCTTTTCCTTCGTAACTCATTCTGCTAGTAGATACGCCATTACTTGCAAGTGCATCATATACAGCTTTAGCTCTATTTCTAGAAAGCGTTTGGTTCGCACCGTTGGCTCCCTGAGAATCAGTATGACCTACTATTTTGATAGTAAGACCTGCATCTGCAGATAACATGTTTTGTATTCTAGTGATCTCTGAGTTAGACGATGCCTTAAGTACAGCTGAACCTGACTCGAAGAAGATGTTATCTAACACCATTCTTGTTCCATTAGAATTAGACATAGACTCAGAAGTTGCATCACTTGTTAATTTCTGGTAAGATCTGCTTTCGTATCTAGCTTCTTCTTCCACAACCTCAGAAGTAGCATCACTAGCTAATTTCTGGAAAGTTCTAGTCGTATATGCAACTGGAATTTCAGTAGCAGTAGTTGTAGCATTAGATGCTACTTTCTTGTAAGATCTGCTAGAGTATTGAGCCGGTACATCTACAACTTCTGTAGTTGCAGGAGTAACTAACTTAGAATATGTTCTATTCTCATACTTTGCAGGCACTGTCTCTACTTTAGTAGTAGCGTCAGCAACAAGCTTCTGGTAAGATCTAGTTTCGTATACAGCAGGTACTTCTACAGCTTCAGTTGTTGCTGGAGTTACCATTTTTCTGTAGGTCCTATTTGTATATTGTGCAGGAACTTCTGTTGCTTCAGTTGTTGCAGGAGTAACAAGCTTTCTGTAAGATCTTGTCGTGTATACTGCAGGTACTTCAGTAGCTGTAGAGCTTGCTGGAGTTACCATTTTTCTGTATGTTCTAGTAGTATATACTGCAGGAACATCAGTAGTTTCTGTTGTAGCAGGAGTAACTAATTTTCTGTAAGATCTAGTTTCGTATACAGCAGGTACTTCTACCGCTTCAGTCGTTGCAGGCGTCACCATTTTTCTATACGTTCTGTTAGTATATACAGCAGGTACTTCATCTCCAGCAGTCGTTGCAGGTGCCACCATTTTTCTGTAAGATCTAGTTTCATACTGAGCAGGAACATCTACCGCTTCAGTCGTTGCTGGAGATACCATTTTTCTGTAAGATCTAGTTGTATATCCAGCAGGAATTTCTATTGTTTTTACACAATCGTCACCGCTATCAGTATATCCATCAGCACATCCTTTTCTTACTTTCTTAGTAACTGTTCTGTATTGTGCAGGAGTTTCTACAAGACACCATACTAAACAATCATCTGGGTTAGCAGAAAGACAGTTTCTATCAGCTTTTTTCTTTACCCACTTAGTTGCAGCAGGTGCAGTCTCTATTTGCTCAGTCATAGTTTCGTACTGTGCAGGTACTCTTTCTATTCTAGAAGAAGCTTCTTTTTGTAATACTTGCTCAGTTACTGTTTCGTATTGTGCAGGTATAGCCCTTAGCGTAGAGTAACCATCTTTTACAAGAACTTGCTCAGTTACCGTCTCATATTGAGCAGGTATTGCTTTTAGTGTTGTATAAGCTTCTTTAGATAATACTTGCTCAGTTACCGTTTCGTATGTTGCAGGTACAGCTCTTAGTGTTGTATAAGCATCTTTCTTAAGAACTTGCTCAGTTACAGTTTCATAAGTTGCAGGTATAGTTCTTAAAGTACTGTAAGCTTCTTTAGAAAGAACTTGCTCCGTTACTGTTTCGTAAGTTGCAGGTACTGCTTTCAGTGTAGTATAAGCTTCCTTAGATAATACTTGCTCAGTTACTGTTTCGTATTGTGCAGGTACTTTTCTAAGTGTAGTATAACCTTCTTTAGATAATACTTGCTCCGTTACTGTTTCGTAAGTTGCAGGTACAGCTCTTAGTGTTGTATAAGCATCTTTCTTAAGAACTTGCTCTGTCACTGTTTCGTACTGGGCAGGTACAGTTACAACTCTATCATAAGCTTCTTGTACAAGAACTTGCTCTGTCATAGATTCGAATCTTGCAGGTACAACTCTTAAGGTTGTATGCGCATCCTTCACAAGGATTTGCTCACTTACCGTTTCGAAAGTTGCAGGAACTGCTCTTAGTACAGTAGATCCTTCCTTAGAAAGAACTTGTTCAGAACCTTGTTCGAATTGTGCTGGAGTTACTCTTACAGATGAACCACCATCAGAAGCTAGTACTTGCTCAGATACAGTTTCGAATCTCGCAGGTGTGATTCTTACATCAGAATCAGGATCACCAGCAAATACTTGCTCAGTTGCACTTTCAAATTTAGCAGGTGTTATTCTTATAGAAGAACCACCATCAGAAGCTAATACTTGCTCAGATACTGTTTCGAATCTCGCAGGTATAATTCTGTAATCAGTAACACAGTCTCCACCAGTTACTTGTCCAGCAGAAGAACCTGCAGTGTAACTAACTAGTTCAGTTCTTCTGTTCTGTGCTCTTCCTGCAGCTGTATTGTTATCTGCTATCGGAGAAGCTTCTCCTCTACCATCATAACTTAGGTTAGATGCATCACAGCCAGAAGCTACAAGTGCATCATATACTGCTTTAGCTCTTCTTCTTGATAAATCAAGATTAGCTGCTTCAGCTCCTTGGCTATCAGTGTGTCCAACAATTACAGTTCTTCCTGAGCCTGAAATCTTAGCACACACGGCACTCATTCCAGCTACTGAAGCAGAAGTAAGGGTTGCAGAACCTGACTCAAAATTTACATTGTCCAGAACGGCAGAAGTACTAGGTGTAGCTCCTCCAGAACATCCAGAATCAAATGTAGTAACTTGCTCAGATGCAGTTTCAAATCTTGCTGGTATAATTCTTACAGAAGAACCACCATCAGAAGCTAGTACTTGTTCCGTAACAGTTTCAAACTGTGCAGGATTAATCCTTACTGATGATGAACCATCATTAGTAATTACTTGCTCTGTTGACGTTTCGAATTGTGCAGGATTAATCCTTACAGAAGACCCACCATCAGAGGCTAGAACTTGTTCAGTAACAGTTTCATATTGCGCAGGTACAACCTCAACTCTCGTTGAAGCCTCTTTCACGAGTACTTGCTCTGTTACTGTTTCATATTTATCTTGTATTAAACATTTAGCATAACATTTACCAGGTTCTGAAGGCATTCCTGCTTCAGGCTGGGCGTAGGCTACAAATGAAACCAAGACTAAAAGAGAAGTGAAAATTGTATTCAGTTTTCTCATAGTTGATATTATAAATTATTTATTAATGAAATTGGTTAAATAGCACTGCAAATTTAATATTTATATTTGGGATAACATAAAAAGTACTTAACATTAAGTTTAGTATTTGGCTGGTTATCCGTATATGCGGAATAAGGGATCACGCTTCCGTCTTTTTTGAGGATTTTAATCTCATCAATATCAGGGACATAGGCTTGATTTGACTCTTGGTTCACTATAATAAGTTTGTATGCAATAGAATTGTCTACATTTAGCAATCTAACGACATTGTGACGATATTTGTATTCAAGGTCACAACTAATTGGGTTATTATCTGTATAAATACTGAATAACTTCCTGTCTAACAAGCAAGAAGATATATAATTTAATGTAAAATGAGAAGAATTACGCATAGTTTTTACACTATGAAGGATATCTGTATCATCTAAGAGGGCAAAATTCGCTAAATCTTCTTTATTTTCCAAGGTTTTATCCATTTCTAGAAACTGAAGCAACCTTTCTGGTATATGTTGATCTAATTTTCCAGCTTTGACAACTTCTCTAAGCTCATTTACATACAAAATAAGCATCTGTTCCGCCACGATGACCGTTTTATGCAGATACACTTGCCAATACATAATCCTCCTACTGACTAAAAATTTCTCAATAGAATAGATACCTTTTTCTTCTACTACCAGTTGTCCATCTACTACATGAAGCATTTTGATGATCCTATCGTAACCTATAACCCCCTCCGCAACACCTGTATAGAAGCTATCTCGTGTTAGATAATCCATTCTATCCATGTCCAGTTGACTAGAAACAAGCTGATGCAAAAATTTCTTTTCGTAATTATTTCTAAATATAGAAATAGCTAGACTCAATCTTCCATTAAAAATTATGTTTAGTTCTTCCATAAAAAGTAATGAAATATTTTCATGGTGACTTTTGACAATTTTTTGTTCTAGAGCATGAGAGTAAGGACCATGTCCTATATCGTGAAGTAATATAGCTATAGACACGGCCTCCGCTTCCTCGTCCGTAATTTTTATATCCTTAATACGAAGTGTTTCTACAGCCTTAGTCATCAGGGCTACGGCTCCTAGTGCATGATGGAATCTTGTATGATGTGCCCCTGGGTATACGTAATGGGAAAGACCTAGTTGGGATATACGTTTCAGCCTTTGGAAATAGGGATGATCTATTAGGTCATATAATATGTCAAAAGGGAAATAGAGAAATCCATAAACCGGATCGTTGAATATTTTTCTTTTATTCATCTTATTGGTAATAATTTTTTAAGCCATCTCGTTTGTACACCAAACCTTTCTATATAAAGCATACCTTTACTTTTCTACAAGATATTTCTAAATTAAACGCGAAAATACAGAATATGAACAAAATCAGAATTTTATGGGCTGACGATGAGATAGATATACTGAAACCCCAATTGTTTTTCCTAGAAAAGAAAGGATATGAGGTAGAAACAGTTACAAATGGGCATGATGCGATAGAAAGAGTAAAAGAAGATTCTGAAATAGATGTTATATTCCTAGATGAGTCTATGCCAGGAATTACAGGTCTAGAAACCTTAGAACGTATCAAGGAGATAAATCCTAATATTCCCATCGTCATGATAACTAAAAATGAGGCAGAGGATATTATGGAGCAAGCCATCGGTTCTAGAATCGATGATTATCTGATTAAGCCTGTAAATCCAAATCAAATATTACTCTCTCTTAAAAAGATAACTGATAATAAAAGATTAGTCTCTGAAAAAACATCATCGGACTATCAGCAAGAATTTAGAAAAATATTACTCGAGATAAATGAGACGTCAGATATAGAAAGCTGGGTTGATATTTACAAGAAAATAATAAGCTGGGAACTGAAACTAGATGAGTCAGATTCTGATGAGATGAATGAGATTATCGCCATGCAAAAAAATGAGGCAAACAGAGAGTTTTCTAGATATGTAGTGAAGAACTATGCTAGCTGGGTAAATGACGAATCAGTCACCATGTCTCATAACTTATTTCGACATAAAATGCTCAAACATGTTACTGGAGAAAAACCTGTTGTATTTCTCTTACTTGACAACCTTAGATTTGACCAGTGGAAAATTCTGGAACCTAAAATTTTAGAGTTATTTAAGGTAGATAGTGAGGAGTATTTTATGTCAATATTGCCTACCTCAACACAATACAGTAGAAATGCCATATTTGCTGGTCTGATGCCTGGAGATATACAGAGTAGATATCCAGATAAGTGGGTACATGATTTCGAGCAAGGAGGAAAAAATAATCACGAAGAAGCCTTCATACAGATGCAACTAGATAGGGTGTTAAGAAGGGAAGTGAAAATGGAGTATCATAAGATTACAAAGAACAGTGCAGCTAAAGTATTATCAGAAAATGCACTGAACTTTATGAACAACGATCTTACTGTAGTCGTATACAATTTTATAGATATGTTATCTCATGCTAGGACAGAGATGGAGGTGCTGAAAGAGCTTGCTAGTGATGAGAAAGGATACAGATCGCTTACGCGATCATGGTTCGCTAATTCTCCATTATGGACAACTCTACAAAAGCTAGCTCAGAAAGATATAAAACTGATCATCTCTACTGATCACGGAACGATAAGAGTTAAGAATCCATCTAAGGTTATGGCGGATAGAAATACGACGACAAACTTAAGGTATAAAATGGGAAAAAATCTAAATTATGTTAACTCAGATGTCCTAGAAATAAAGGATCCTAAGTCTGTAGGCTTACCTAGTCCCAATATGAGTAGTCGCTTTATCTTTGCAAAGGAAGACAAGTTTTTTCTCTATCCTAACAATTATAATCACTTTAATAAAATGTACTCAGATACCTTCCAGCATGGAGGTATATCTCTAGAAGAAATGATCTGTCCTTACATAGAGCTATCCAGTAGGTAGCTGGATAGAATTTTCGTTTTTATCTAGGAATTCTTTGAGGTGTGATTCCTTTAATATGAAAAGAATTTTTTTTCCGAAAGATGTTTTTTCTTTAAAGTAAAAGTGCATAGTTTTGAACACCAGCCAATCTCTGGTTTTGACTTTGGCGACATCCTTAAGTAGGAACCTATAGGTTTTGAAATAGTTAGATACGTATAGGTAGGTATTGTCTATCTCCACGCGCTTAAGTTTCATCAGACTTATCCTCAGTAGAAATAGAAAGAAGAAGAAAAAGCCTGCTACTATTGCTTTGAAAAGAATAGGGTCAGACGGGAAGAACATGACGTCCTCATCTAACATTATAGCGATGCTGAACAAAGAGAAAAATACAACCCAAAATGTAGGAAGAAATATTTTCAGAAAGAGCGTAATGTTAGAAGAAATTCTAATCATCTTTATGGTATTTATTAACAACTCTATTACATATAATTATACTGATCTCATAGAGTATAAATAAGGGTATTCCTATCAAGAATTGGGTCATTATATCTGGCGGAGTTATTACGGCTGCTAGGATCAAAATAATTATAATAGCATGCTTCCTATATTGCTTCATAAATTCTGGAGAAATAAGGCCCACGCGAGCTAAAAAATACACAACTATAGGTAGCTCAAAAATCAGTCCTGTAGGTACCGTAAACATGGTCAAATAATTGACATAAGAAGAAAGAGTAGGACTGTTAATAGCTGATTCTCCGACCTGGTAACCAGCGAGAAAAGTTATGGCAAAAGGCGCGATGACATAATAGCCAAAAAGTACTCCGAGCATAAATAAGAGAGAGCAATAAAACACAATTCCTCTTGCCGCTTTTTGTTCTTTTGCATACAAGCCAGGCTTGATAAATCTCCATACTTCCCAAAAAACATAAGGAAAGGCTATGATTAATCCCAGCCATAAAGACACCTTGATGTGTGTGAAAAACTGTTCTCCTAACTGACGAACGATTAGATCAAATTCTGGGGGTCTGAAGCAGGTGACCTCTGAAAGATTGCAGAAGAATTCATAGGTAGCAAAGTTGGCTTTCTTAGGGGCAAAAATAATATTTTCGAAAACAAAAGTTTTCATTAAGAAAACCCCGATTCCGATAATAAAAATTGCAACAATAGAACGTATAATGTGCCATCTGAGTTCTTCTAAGTGATCCAGGAAGGACATTTCTTTATGTTCTTTTTTAATCAAGTGCTATATTTTGAGTTTATTATCTGCAAATCTAATCTAATAATTTTTTATTCTCATCGTCTTTATCTAAAAGTAGTTCCTATCCGTCTATATTATGTAGAATTAAGGGCATATGAGCAAGAAATAAAATATATTTGCGGTACTTAATATTTAAAAATTCAGATATTGGAATTACTTACTTATATAGGTCTATTTATCGTCAGTTTAGTGGTTCTGTTATATGCTTCCGACAAGTTTATAGAAGCAGCCGAGAAGGTGGGTCTATCTTTTGGGATATCACCATTTATAATAGGTGTTACTATTGTAGCTTTTGGAACTTCCTTGCCAGAATTAGCAACCTCCATCGCCTCTGTATTCTCTGGATCTTCAGAAATAGTAGTAGGAAACGTCATCGGTTCCAATATCACAAATATTCTCTTAGTACTAGGATTAACGGCAATAGTAGGGAAGCAGATCAAATTAGATTTTGATGTTATGGACATAGATATGCCCTTGCTTATATGCTCAGCTATATTCATGTACTTTGCGCTGAGTGACGGAAGTTTTACCTTATTCGAGGCAATCCTTTTTCTTTGTTGTATTCCCATATTTTTAATGAATTCGTTTAAAGGGGATAAGGTAGATAAGGCTGATAGGCCCTCTGTTAAACCTACAGCATACCTAATCTTACTTCTAGGAGGTGTTTTTATTTTTCTAGGAGCGAAGTATACAATTGTGGCATTGGAGGTGATCTCTGAGATAGCAGGCATTTCTCCCGAGCTTATTGCTCTCACAGGTATTGCGTTAGGAACTTCACTACCAGAAGTTATTGTAAGCATATCTGCTGCGAGGAAAGGTAAGCATGCCATAGCGGTGGGTAATGTGCTAGGCTCTAATCTGTTTAATACTTATGCAGTGATGTCTATACCTAGGTTGATAGGTGATCTCACTATTCCTACATCTATACTAGATTTCAGTCTTCCATTTATGGTGATCGTGACCCTAGTTTTTGGACTAATTTGCTTCTCTAAGAAGATCAGTAAATGGGAAGGGATGATGCTAGTTGTACTCTATGTATTTTTTATATACAACCTAGTGAACCAAGGCTAGACATAAAAAAAAAGACTTAGAATGTAATCCAAGCCATTTTTCATTTATGTTTTTTCTAGAGTTTGTAAAATTCTCTTTTCTTATTTCACTTAGTTTATTTTCGCAAACTGACTTATAAATCTTCGTTCTCCCGACACCAGGTGAATGACATATTGACCAGATTTTAAGTTCGAGATATTTAATTGTCTTTGCCTACTCTCTTTGCTTATCTCTTCAGACATAAGCATTCGGCCCATAAAATCATAAATGAATATGTTTGTTTTGTCAGGCGTAGGTTCTGATAGGTCTATATTTATGCTATTACTCGCATGACTCGGGTAGACCTTATATAAGTTGTTAGTACTATACTTTTCTATTCGCACATTGCTATAATTATATGCACCTGATAAGTCTATTTGTTTTAATCGATAATAATTCAGACCATTTGCCGGATTTCTATGTAGGAATTTATAGCTCTGCTTAACAGCTGAATTACCAGCACTTTTGACTTGCATAATATCCTGATAATTTCTACCATCGATACTATGTTCTATAATAAAGAGATCACTATTGATTTCTGAGGCAGTTGTCCATTTAAGTGAAACCATACCGTCTTTTTGTGTCGTACTGAAATGGGTTAATTCTACTGGAACGGTGACTAAAGGTATGCCGCATATAGTAAAATTATCAAATGCTATAGTTTCACTAGCTGCACCCAGGGAAACACTTATGGTGAGCGTAAGAGTTGTTCCTGTCCCGCTGATAGGGCTAGAAAATTCTTGAGCTGCATTAGTTAGTTGTATACCATTTATCTGAGCAAGTTGATTAAATGCACTTCCATTATCTATTTCATCTACATCTATTAAGATTTCCGGCGTTCCTCCGTCTATGGATGCAGATACAGTAACATCATCTGAATCATCAAAACCTCCTGTTTCTGGCTGCGCAAATAGACCTGTAAATGACAAGTTCATAAAATTAGTTACATCAAAGGTGATCGTAAACACCTGTGGATTTGCACCTGTACCCCCATCATCATTGACATCTTCGGCAGCAAAAAACGAACCAGTAAAACCTGATGTAGTGCCTGAAATGTCAGTGCCATCCGTAACATTAAAATGATCACTCGATCCATCGTTAAAGAAACCCGATCCTGGATCAGCAGTGAGGTTAGCGGTCGATTCGAACTCCTCAATACCGATTTGTTCGCTATCTGCTGGGCACGATTGTCCATAGCTTATGGATGAGAATATACATAAATTAAGGAATGTCAGTAAAATTTTATTCATAATTACCAGTTTAAATTGTTGAAAGATTCTATATTCAAAACTCAGTTTATATTATATATCTTGTCATAAGTATTTAGAAAATAATATTTTAATGCCTTACTCATTGATATCATAATTTAGAACAAGACTTACAGATAAGAACTGATAATTGATCTATCTGCTAATGAGCTTTCTTACGACTAAGATAGATATCATAGGGTTGACATAAATGTAGCAATTTTTTTTTATGCTTAAAACATTCGTTATATTATTCTTTCTCACAGGATTATGTATGTGTAATAAAAAATGTATTAAGTATTAACTTTAGTGTTCTTTGCAGCGTTAATTCAGAAACAATCCATTTACACACAGATCATAGATTTTCTTTTTTTACGGAATGCCACCTATTTTATAATCATTCTCAATATCTTAGCGTTTTAAGGATAATGTATTGATATAAATACCTGAAAATGAAGTTTGTAATTAAATACTATACTATATCTACTGCTTTATTGACTGGATTGTTCTTGTCATTTCAGCTAATTGGACAATTACCTGATCCTGATGCTAATTTTTCTTTTGACAACTGTGATTTTAATGATATCGGGGGAGTGTTTGTGGATAATATAATCACAGGAGGCCCGACATGCGTATGTGGGCCATCCTCTAATGCTATGCGCTTTAATGGTGTAGATCAGTTCGCTGTAATGGATCCTGATTTGAAAGATCTATTTATAGATGATTTTACCATGAGCTTTTACTTTTGGGTAGAGGATACGGATAGACCTACTAATATTTTTTCTGTAAAAAGAGAGAATGATTGTCTTACAAGGGATAGTACGATGCAGATTCAATATTTCCCCTTCTCTAATACGATAGAGATAGATCTAGTGAAGAATCTTGGCGATAATCTTAAATTTATTGGAGATCTGGATCCTGATATTTGCTGGCATCACTTTGTTTTAATCAAGGAGGGTACGAGATATTCGGCCTATCTGGATGAAATGTTTGTATCTAGTATAGACCAAGGGACATCCTACGAAATGGCAGATACTTCTCAGGTGTTTTTAGCAACATCACCATGCGTTGGTCTTATTAATGATTTATTTGATGGACGTATAGATGAATTACGTTTTTATAGTCAGGCTTTTAATGTCAATGAACTGCAAGAACTTGATCTTAATCCAGATCAAATAACAAATGAAAATCTTACTGTTTTTCTAGGAGAAAGTGTACAGGTCGGTACGGGTGGAACCTGTGCCTCGGGTTTTTCTTGGAATGATACGCAAGATTTTGATGATGTAAATGCGCTAGAGCCTCTTATCACACCGGAAGAAACAACGACTTATATTTTGACCTTTGATCATGGTGATTGTATAACTATAGATAGTCTGACCATCAATGTAGTTACAGAAGATGATCTGAATTGTGATGAATTACTCTTACCAAAAGCATTTACACCAAATGGTGATGGATTAAATGATACTTACGGCATAAGCAACAGTTTTTTGATAGATGAGCTGCTTTATTTTGAAATATACGATAGGTGGGGAGCTAAGATTTTCGAGACTAGAGATATTGCTGAAAAATGGGATGGAATATTCAAATCCACGGTCATGAATCCTGCGATGTTTGTTTACAAAGTAAAATATACTTGTAACGATGAAGAAAGACTAGCGGTAGGAAATTTCAGTATTATAAGATAAATATCTATTTTGCTTCATCCTTATGAATATAATGTCTAAATCTACCTATTCTTTCATTCTTCTTCTTTTACTAAGTGGCGTCTTTGCACAATGCAAATCAGATACTAGTACAGTTAAAAGTACAAATGAAAGTGAAGAAGGGATTTACAATGATAATCCTGCTCAGCAAGAACACACAGATACAATATTAAAATCTGAATATGCATCTACTGAATTATTAGACATAGATCCATTACAGAAAACTGATTCTGAAAATCTCCAAGAATCAAACATTTCTCCAGCTTTAGAAACAAAGGCAAAGCCAAAAGAGAAAGCCAAATCTAAAAAAGTAAAAAAGAAAAAGGAAGTAAAACAATCTTCAAAAGCTAAAAAGAAACCACAAGAAAAAAAGTCAAAACCTTTACCTCAAAAGAAGATTGTATCTAGATCAGATATAAAATTCGATAAGCAGATCCATAATTGGGACACGATCACGGAAGGAGATAAGTTTGATGTTGACTTTGTTTTTACTAACACTGGGAAATCCAATCTAGAAATCTATAGCGCTAGCGCTACGTGTGGTTGTACGCAACCTAGTTTTCCGTTTATTGATATTCCTCCTGGTGGTAAATCAAAGATAGGTGTCAAATACAATAGTGTAGGTAAAGATGGAGATGAGAAAGCAACCATCAGTGTGAAAACCAATGTGAGAGAAGAACCTTTTATTTTATTCATAGAGGGACATGTAAAACCTAAGGATAAAACTAGCAAAGACCCTATCCTCGAAAAAGAAAAACTGATAAAAATAATTAGTGTTCCGGATACTGTAAAAAATGGGTTCTAACCATCATCTGAATTCTAGAAGCATTTCACTAGTAGTGATCAATATGACTACAGCTTATAGGTGAGTCCTACTTTTAAGAGGTGTACATTTCCATAACCATATTCTCCATAGATACCTAGCTTGTTCGTAAGGTATAATCTTCCTCCTGCACTAGCATAATATACAAACGAGGGGACCTCAGCGTCTAGTCCTAATTCATTAGAAACCGCATCTAATCCTTCTTCTGTTATTGTTTTTCTTTTGTTGAAACTATATCCTAGATATGTAGAAGCGTAAGTATCCACTTTCTCTAATACAGATCTATGGATCATAAGTTTACCACCGATTGTATAGACATTTATTCTTTCCTGTACCTTAGTGTTACAATCTCCTCCTAGCAAGCATCCTACGCTATTCAGTATATTATCTAAGTCTAAGTTATCTAGGTCTATGCTACCAAGATTATCTAGAGGGATAGAAGAACTAGCATCTACTCTATAATAACTAGTAAAAGCCCCTAGAGCAATATTGTTTGTAAAAGCATAATCGAAAGATAAGTTGATAGAAGGGGATGGGTCTCCTCCTCCAGAGCTACCGAACAAACTGAATGCAAAATTTTGAGCGTTTATAAACCCAAAGTCTAGATTGACTTGTTTTTCCCCTGCTAGGAAGTAATACGAGTCTAGCGTCCTTTCTTTACCAGAAGTAAGCTGAGAAAAAGCGAAATAGGGTAATGCAAGCGCACAAAAAAGCAATACAAACTTATGTTTCATAATAGATGATTTCCTCTATGACGCAGAAATAGAGGAAAAGTCGCAATATTTCGAGCCTAACTCAGTGATTTAGTCTTTACAGTAGACTATCTGACGAGTGTCACACTACCTTTATATTCTATCTCTCTACCATCTATGAATCTAACTAGAGCCTGATATACATAAACGCCTGGCATAACTTGTGTACCATTATAGGTTCCATCCCACGCATCCGACCCGTCTAGACTAGGTAACTGATCTTCTATAGAAAACATGAGATTACCCCATCTGTCAAAAATCCTAAAATAGTCTATTTCCTGAACGCCAAGGCCATTGTAGACACGGAAGTCATCATTATTGCCATCTCCATTAGGACTAAATACATTAGCTATGTAGATATTTCTTTTAGCTTCTAAGGTAACTAGTATATCATCAAACCCTACACATCCATTTTCATCTAATACAGATACGGAATATACGGTAGATCTAGTAGGCGCTATACCTACTATACTGCACATCTCATCTCTACAAGTCACCAGATCTATGGGGTCCCAGTCTATAGCAAGGATAGGAAAAGTACTCGTAATCATAGGCTGTAGTAGGGTAGAGGTATCACCTAATTCCACGGTTATATCATCTCCTAAGTCTACTACGATCTGATCTGGCTGAGTAACAACTACCTCTTCCATTACCGAACATCCATTCTCATCAAAAATCGTAAGATTATATGTCCCTGCAGTTACTTCCACACAAGAATCTATAGGTATTAGCTCAAAACCAGTTAATAGACTAAATCTATAATTATCTCCCACGCCTCCAGTCACAGATGCTACCGTTATGCAAGTTGTTTCTCCGAAGCAATTAGGTTCATCTGGTTGATCTACGGTTGCGACTATAGGCTCTGGAGTAATTAGTTCATAACAAGCTGTATCCATACATCCATTTACATCCGTAACGGTAACACAGTATTCACCTGGGCTAAGGTCTATAGCTCTTACGCTATCACTAACGTTGTCAGTCCATTCAAAAGTTTCTCCGCCATTTCCACCAGATAATGTCAGACCTATTACCCCATTGTTATCGTCAGCGCATCTTATTTCCTCCGTTGCTAAGGTATTAATTAGGACAACAAGAGAATCTGGCTCCTCTATAAAAATAGAATCTAATTGCTCACATCCTTCATTATCAGTGATCAGCACAAAGTGCCATCCTGTAGACAGATTGTTTTGAATAGCAGTGTTAGATCCATCTGCTAGCCACTCATACATGTAATCAGAAGTACTTACTGTTCCACCTATAGCTTGTAGGGTGACAGTTCCATCATCTAGACCAAAACAACTAGGGTCTGTTATAATCGTGAGATTAGGATCTAGCATTATTTTTTCTGGACTGCCTATCTCGAAGAATATAGTATCTGTGCTGCACTCACCGTCATCTACGATCAGCCATTGAGTTCCTGCGCCTAAGTTAGTGGCTAGACTGGCTCCTGAAGCAAATCCTCCATCTAGTGGACTAGACGACCAGGTGAAATTATAATTTCCAGACATCGCAGTTCCACCTACAGCGGAAGCTCCTGCTAAGCCATCCATACCATCAGAACAAGTAGCGTCTATCATTCCCTGTACAATAACATCTATTGCAACAGGGTCTTCAAGTACTAGCGTCGTATCTTCTGTACAGCCTTCAGCATCGGTGATGATAAGGTTGTAGGTGCCTGCACCAATTCCCGCCAGCGTAGCCTCGTTAAGATTACCATTAGGATGATTCCAGTTATACTCATATGGCAAAACACCACCAGTTACGCTGGCGCCTATACTACCATTTTCGTCTCCTGGGCAGTCTGGGGATTCAAAATTGATGATAACATTTAGTTGTGTACCAGACGATATAGTTGTGGCATCACTTGCTGTACAATTATTTACATTATCGTTAACGGTCAGCGTATATGTTCCTGGTCCTACACCAGTTACCTGTTGCGTATTTCCTATGACCATGCCTGAGCCATCTACCCATTCATAATTTAGGTTAGGACTCGCTGGTATAACCGTCGCATCTAGCACGCCGTCTGCATTATCTCCGCAAGAAGCAGAGCTAGAACTTGCTGTAACGGCTAAGTTTCCAGGGCTTTGTATGTCAAAGAATAGTACCGTATCACACATAAGTGCATCTGTAACAGTAACAGAATACATTCCTGAACTTATATTTAATAGAGTATTTCCTGTAGACATATCATTCCATTCATAAGTTTTCAGTCCTATTCCCCCGGTCGCAACGACAAGAATACTTCCTCCCATGTCGGCACAATCTGGTGGGGTAACTGTTTTTATGACGCTAAGCGGTAGACCTTCGAATACTTCAATTTGGAATGTATCTCTACAACCCACTAGTGGATCCCGTCCTATGACATAATATATGCCCGGAGCTATAACATCTACTATAAGAGTATCCAATAAGGTTCCAGATGTTGTTGCAGAATAATTTGTAAAATCCTCATTGAGAAGCGTAATTGCGGGGTTGGTAGAAGCTCCTACAACCTGAACTTTTATAGACCCTTGCTCTCCAAAACAAGCATTATTGATTTCTACATAATTGGTATCGAGACCACCTAGAGCTACAACATCTATACACAGCGCCGCATCACAGTTATTTTCATCAAATACATCTATACAGAACTCTCCAGATTCAACATTAAACTGTGCCGTGGCAGTTGGAATCTCATTCTGGCCACCAAACTTGTATAGATCACCAGGGAAAGGCGTGCCTCCTGTAGCTGATATTTCAACAATACCGTCACTTGAACCATCGCAAGTGGGTTGTTGTATAACATCCAAAGTAATTTCTATGGGGGGAGTAAACAAGCTTGTATCTTTTATTTCTGAACATCCATTCAGATCGGTAACGGTGACCTGATAGTTGCCATTACCTAGTCCAAGAATTTTGGGGGTGTTGAAAACCTGATTAGACCATTCTATCTGGTAATCTCCAGGATTCGTATTATTAGATCCTCCCGTTATATTTGTTATACATATATTTCCATTGGGTGCATCGTTACATCTAGGTTCTAGAGCATCCCATAATATTTCTATAGGATCATCATTATTTACAAATACTGTCATGTCTGCCATACTTCCTGTATCATCTGTTACAGTGACGGTAATAGTTGTTCCTCCTGGACCGCATGGTACACCTTCGAATACAAATGGTAATTGATCCACATCAACGGTATCTGGACCTAGTGGTCCTGGCAGATCAAAAATATAAGGTGGCGTGCCTCCGCAAGCAGATACTGTGATAACTCCGTTTCCTTGACCATTACTACATCCACATGAGCTCGTGATTACATTCAGTTCATTACAACATATATCTACAGTAAGGGCCTGGGATTGCAGCGAATCATTCGTACATATTTGATTTGCAATATCCGTAGATACACCGTATTCTATTATAAAGTTAACACCGCCGATATTACCTTCTGAAACAAATATATCCGCACTATCTCCGACATCTCCTATAACATCAAAACAAACTTCAAATACAGAGCTATTGTCCTCTAGGCATATGCCTACACCGGCATTGTTAAACCACAGTACACCTATTTTACCCTGATCCGCCTCATCTGTATTAAAAGCAAGAATCTGAGGTAATATTAGTATATCATTAATAGCGCTGAATTGTAGCACGGTAGGGTCAAAACCTATCATGTATGTAAATGAAACTAGATGTTGAAACTCATTCACAGATACGTCTATACAAAGTTGATCTCCGGGATTAGAACAACCCACTGGACTTGTAAAAGTCACGACAGGAGCGATGGTGTCACACACAATATCCTGATCTGCCCCTATTGGACAATCCACAACCTGCGCTTGCAGGACCTCTCCAAATATCACGATAGATATTATAATCAATAGCTTCCTAAATATGTTCATCTTATGCCTTCTTATAGATTAAGTTGCAAATATATGGGATTTCTTTAATATGAACTACTCTTTACAGGGTAGAGAATATTAACGACTGCTGGTGATTGATATTGCAAAGGTACAATACTTAGCGTTCACTAAGAAAAACTGAATGCCTATTATTTACGATACAATCTCCATTAGATAGACTGAGTAAACTTGTTAAGTGCTGCTTACCCTATACATTTCTTATAAATACATCCCTTAAAGGGCTCCAAGCCCTTCAAGGGATATTTCTTATTAAGGGGCACGAGGGCCCTTCAAGGGATATTCCTAAAAGAAAAGACTAAACTCTAATTAGGAGTAAAGTCTTTTTATATTTTTTATTGCAAGGATACCATAACCAGCTAGTACACAATAGAATTCATCTGATAATTAAGGGTTAGCATTTCTTTGAAGCCCTCGGCCTCATCCATCGTGGAGAACTTACCCATCATTACCTTATACATTTGTTTACCATCTCTGGAATCATTAAGGACAACGATCGGCTCATAAAACTGATCTCTGAGTTCATTTACTTGTTTGAATGCTAGATTACTATCCTCATACACAGCTATTTGTAGTCTGTAAAAAGATTTAGAATTCTGCATAGACTGATATGCTTCGTAAGTTTTCTGCCATTCTAGGCTCTCGGCACTCTGAGTCGGTCTATTGTATTGCTCAGGACTCATATTGAAGGAGTGAATAATCTTCAGTTTGTTCTGAGGATGATTATGGAACTCTAGTAGGGGAACAAACTTGTCCGCGGTCATCGTCTCCTCTATCCGTTCTACTAATTCTCCTTTAGTATTGAAAATCAGCATCGTGGGTAGAACGGATACATTGTATTTTTCCTTGGAGTTAAAACCCTCTTTGGTATCTATATCGGCTTTGTACACGATATAATTATCATTAAGAAGGGTGCTTACGCCTTGATCTCGGAAAGTAGTTTTTTCCATCCATTTACAGGGTGTACACCAGTTAGCATAAAAGTCTACTAGCAGCAATTTGCCATTAGAACTTGCAATAGATAGGGCTTCATTAAAATCTCCTTCATAAAATTTAACACTACTCGGTGAGTTATTATTTGGAGATGCAGCAGAGACAGTCGCCATACTAACTATCAACGCAAAAGAAAATAGCAAATTATACATATTACTAATTTTTATAATTTGTAAAACATTGTTTAATATGTTTATATACATTACAAATTATGTACCAATGATGATGGAGTAGTCAGATGCGTATTTATTTTACATATATATAGATTGTATTATAAACTGTATATTACTGTAAGTAAGTAGGTTATGTATATCAAATAAATTTAATGTTAATAATTATATTAGTTTTTAGATCGCGCTAATTACTTTGATAAACCTATTTTTTTTTACATTCGGAGACGGAAGTTTCTTTTGACAGCCAACACAAATTTTATCGTCACACGGAGAAACTAAACAGTGAAATAGAAAAATATGAGAGCAGTTATAACAGGTGTTAGTGGTTATGTGCCGCCAGATGTTCTGACAAACCATGATCTAGAAAAAATGGTGGAAACCAATGATGAGTGGATCGTCTCTAGAACGGGTATAAAGCAGCGGCATATTCTGAAAGGCGAGGGGAAGGCGACTTCTGATATGTGTGTAGAAGCGGTGAAGGTACTGTTAGAAAAAACGGATTGTGATCCAGGAGAGCTAGATCTCATTATTTGTGCAACAGTAACGCCGGATATGACTTTTCCCGATACAGCTAACACTATTGCAGATAAGATAGGTGCCAATAATTGTTTTGCCTATGATATCAACGCAGCTTGCTCTGGCTTTTTGTTTGCCTTATTTACTGGGGCTAAGTTTATAGAAACAGGAACTTATAAGAAAGTAGTTATCATAGGTGCGGACATGATGTCCTCTATAATCAATTATAAAGATAGAACGACTTGTATCATATTCGGTGATGGTGCAGGAGCTGTATTGCTAGAACCTGGCGAAGAAAATGGTGTAGTAGATGCCATTATGAAAGGAGATGGTAGTGGCAGACATTTCTTACATAAAAAGGCTGGAGGGTCCCTGATGCCTGCCAGTATAGCTACGCTGGAAAATGACTATCATTATGCTTTCCAGGAAGGACGCACGGTGTTCAAATCTGCCGTAAAAGGAATGGTGGGAACAACTAAGGAGCTCATGGAAAGAAATAATCTGACTAACGATTCCCTAGACTGGTTAGTGCCTCATCAGGCCAATATACGGATCATCCATTCTGTAGCAGAGCAACTAGACTATCCTAAGGATAAGGTGATGGTGAACATCCAGAATTATGGAAATACAACGGCGGGAACGCTTCCTTTATGTCTAAGAGACTATGAGTCCCAGCTGAAAAAAGGAGATAATGTTATACTTACTGCTTTTGGAGGCGGGTTTACTTGGGGATCATTGTACTTAAAATGGAATTACGATTATAAGGAATAAGCAAGTAAAAATTTTTACCTTGCGAGACTTAAGAATAAAGCAATAATTAATGGCAAGTACATCTGATATAAAAAATGGATTTTGCATGGAATATAACCATGATGTATACTCTGTAATAGAGTTTCTTCATGTAAAACCTGGTAAAGGTCCAGCATTTGTTAGGACTAAGCTGAAAAGTCTGACAAACGGGAAAGTTGTAGATAATACATTTCCTTCGGGTCATAAGATAACAGAAGTAAGAGTAGAGAGAAAAACATACCAGTATCTTTACAAGGATGATATGGGGTTTCATTTCATGAATAATGAGACCTACGATCAAGTATTCCTAGACGAAAACCTTGTAGAAAAGCCGGGATTTATGAAGGAAGGAAGCGATGTAGAAATATTGTTTCATGCCGGAGAAGGTCGAGCACTTACCTTAGATATACCGCAACATGTAGAGCTAGAAATCACATATACTGAGCCAGGATTCAAAGGAAATACGGCAACTAACGCCTCTAAACCTGCGACCTTAGAGACAGGTGCTGAGATCAAGGTGCCCATGTTCATAAACGAAGGAGATAAAATAAAAATAGATACTAGAACAGGTTCTTATATAGAAAGAGTAAAAGAATAAGATGATGACTACAAAAGAAATCAAAGAAATAATCGCACTCGTTAAAGATTCTAATTTGTCTGAATTAAAAATCCGTAAAAAAGATTTTGAGATAGCCATAAAGACAGATAAATATCAGAAGATACAAGGTATTCAGGCTACAAGCGTAGCCATGCCTGCACCTATGGTTTCAGCTCCAGTACCTGCTGCGGCAACACCTGCTGCTGTTACTAAAGAAGATACGGTAGAGGATGAAAATCCTACGGCTGGATTACTAGAAGTGAAGTCGCCTATAGTAGGTACTTTCTACAGATCATCTTCTCCTGACAAGGACGCATTTGTAAAAGTAGGAGACTCTATAAACGTGGGCTCTGTCGTATGTATAGTAGAGGCAATGAAATTATTTAACGAGATAGAAAGTGAAGTTGCTGGGAAGATTGTCAAAGTTATGATAGAAGATTCTTCTCCAGTAGAATACGATCAAGTATTATTTCTAGTAGATCCTAAAGGATAGTAGAGATTTTTCGCTTCAAAATAAACTAAGTATGTTCAAGAAAATTCTAATTGCAAATAGAGGTGAGATTGCTTTGCGAGTAATAAGGACTTGTAAGGAAATGGGCATAAAAACAGTTGCCGTATACTCGACAGCCGACAAGGAAAGCTTACATGTGAGATTTGCTGACGAAGCTGTTTGCATCGGTCCTCCATCTTCTACAGAATCCTATCTGAGTGTCTCTAAGATCATGGCGGCAGTAGAAATTACAAATGCTGATGCTATCCATCCAGGATACGGATTCCTAGCAGAAAATTCTGACTTTGCTGAAGTTTGTACAGAGTACGGAATTAAGTTTATAGGCCCATCTCCTGCCATGATTAGAAAAATGGGAGATAAGATTACAGCAAAAGAAACAATGGTAGCCGCTGGTGTGCCCGTTATACCAGGATCAGAAGGATTAGTTAAATCTGTCAAAGCAGGAATAGCTATCTCTGGTGATATGGGCTATCCGATTATTATAAAAGCCACAGCAGGTGGAGGTGGAAAAGGAATGAGGATCGTGTGGAAGGAAGAAGATTTTGAGGATAACTGGGATAAGGCAAAACAAGAGTCTAAAGCATCCTTTGGAAATGATGGCGTCTACATAGAAAAATACATCGAAGAACCACGTCATATCGAATTCCAAATATTGGGAGATCAATATGGGAAAGTGATACACATGTCAGAGAGAGACTGTTCTATACAGAGAAGGCATCAGAAATTACTAGAAGAATGTCCATCACCTTTTCTAACTAAAAAGCTGAGAACGGAGATGGGTAAAGCAGCTGTTCTTGCCGGAGAGTGTATAAACTATGAAGGCGTAGGAACAGTAGAGTTTCTTGTAGATAAGTACAAGAAATTCTACTTCATGGAGATGAACACTAGAATACAGGTAGAGCATCCTGTAACAGAGGAGGTGATGGATCTGGATCTTATAAAAGAACAAATTAAAGTAGCCGCAGGGGAGAAAATTACTTCTGGTAACTATCTACCTTCTGGCCATGCTATAGAGTGTAGGATAAATGCTGAAGATCCTTACAATAACTTCAGACCTAGTCCTGGAAATATACAATCATTTCACAGTCCTAAGGGTCATGGGATAAGGGTAGATACACACGTTTATGCAGGTTATAAAATACCTCCATATTATGATAGTATGATAGCTAAGATTATATGCAGAGCGCGAAATAGGGAGGATTGTATAAAAAAAATGCAGAGAGCTCTAGATGAGTTCATCTTAGAGGGTGTAAAAACAACGATACCGTTTCATTCTCAGCTTATGAAAAATGAAGAATTCAAATCAGGGAATTTCAACACAGGTTTCATCAACGATTTTGTACTCGAATAAACTTGAGTTATTTTACGTTCCTATATTACAAAAGGAATTATAGTACTTGGAAAAGTTACGTTTTTATCTCAGGAGTTATAAGAAGGAAGTTATACTGTCCTCGGTATGTCATGTCGTGACTGCAATATTTACGGTGTTCAGCATTCCGATTATTATTCCCTTCTTTCAGATACTCTTCCAAAGGGATATCGAAAGTATGGTTCGTCCTGAGCATTTATTTGACGTAGCGGAGTGGATAAAATTTTACTCTTCTAATCTTATCTTGAACAACACTAAAGAAACTGCGCTGCTGTACATTTGTGCGCTCATCGTTGTTGTTTTCTTTCTTAAGAATCTATTCAGATATCTATCTTCTTTTTTTATGATACCCGTGAGGAATGGACTGATAAGAGACCTCAGAGCAGGATTGTATAAGCAATACCTTAGTCTACCTTACGCTTTTCTAGACAAACAAAAACGTGGGGATCTCCTCTCTAGAATAAGTACAGATGCCGTAGAAATAGAATGGAGCATTCTGAGCTATATAGAAGTGGTGTTTAAGTCCCCATTTATCATTATAGGGAGTATGATTTTCATGCTATATATCTCTGTTTCATTGACATTATTTGTATTGGTATTACTAGCTTTTACAATTCTTATCATAGGATTTGTAAGCCGCAAACTTAAACAAGATTCGGGGGAAGTACAAGCAGGAATGGCTAATGTGGTCAGTATTACAGAGCAGTCCCTATCCGGGGTAGAGGTGATCAAGGCGTATAATGCTCAAGACTATATGGAATCAAAATTCCAGAGAGAGAATGACCATATATTTACCTCCCTTACAAGATTGTTACGTAGAAGAGATCTTTCTTCTCCGCTATCAGAATTTTTAGGGGTAAGTGTCGTAGCTGTACTTTTATGGTTTGGATCTAGTTTAGTTTTTAAAGGATCTTTATTACCAGAAACTTTTTTTGCATTTATCTTTGCGTTCTATCAGGTTATAGAACCTTCTAAGTCTTTCTCCACTGCCTTTTACAATATAAAAAAAGGTATGGCAGCTGTAGATAGAATCAATAATGTGATGCATGAGGAAAAGGAAAATGAGCGAAAACTAGCGCAAAAAAATCTATTTACCAACTGGAAAAAAATTCTAATAGATCGACTCAGTTTTTCTTATAATTCGCAACAGAAAATCTTGAAGGATATTACTGTGGATATAGATCATGGAGATAGTGTTGCTATCGTAGGTTCTTCTGGTTCTGGTAAGACAACACTTGTGAAGCTGATACAGCGCCATTATGAGACATACAATGGAGACATAACGATAGATGGGGTAGATGTGCGTTCCACTGATCTGGCAGTCTACAGGGCATCTATAGCTATTGTTACACAAGATTCCATTTTATTTAATGATAGTATAAGAAATAATATTCTTATGGGTAGGGTTTATGTCAATGATAGGTATAAGCAAGTTCTTTCTGCAGCTCTTCTCAGCGATAAAATAAAGTCACTGAAGGATGGAGACCAATATGAGATAGGGGATGATGGCAGTAGATTAAGTGGCGGAGAAAAACAAAGACTTACTATTGCTAGAGCACTGTATGGTGATCCTTCCTTATTGATTTTAGATGAGGCTACGTCTTCTCTAGATGCAGCGTCTGAAAAACTGGTTACGGAATCTATAGGTCGAGCTATAAAAGGGAGAACAGCTATCATCATTGCACATAGATTATCTACGATAAAGTTAGCTAATAAGATATGGGTAATAGAAGACGGGAGATTAGTACAAGAGGGTTCTCACGAGTTACTTTCGCAAGAGCAAGGAGATTACAAAAAGTATTTTGATTTAAGTTTAAGTTAAGGAATTTGATAAGAATAGCTAATATATTGATCCTTCTTTTTATAATTTCCTATCAGGTAGGAATTGCTCAGTCCTATGTGAATCTGCCAGAAGATGGAAGTGTCTACCATTATATGATAGATTACTATCCAGCCATAGAACCTATAGATCCTATGGAAAGAGATTACAATTTGCTCGGTATGCTTAGTCCATGCTACAAGTCTGTAACTTATAAAATAACTCCGTCTGGGAAAACACTTACTAAAAGAAGCCTAGACAGTGATACGCACTACAAACTATACAACAGTAAGTATTGTATCGATAGATACCAAGGACAAGATCTACATGGATATAGCAGTAAAGTGGGGATGAAATATAAGAACTTATTCTGCGATAAGGTACAGAACCTATCTACTAGCAGGCAAACCTATATGGGCTCCGCTTTCAATATGAATTATTATAAAGTATCTATGTCAGAAAATCTAGATATAGATACCGATTTCGATGAGATATTGCTGTACGGAAGACATGATAAAAGTTATGCTCCTGTAGGTGTAAAATTTATCACCATGCCTGGGTGGTCAGGAGAAGCGATGATGTTCAAGGTTAAAGAAGAGTTTACTTTTTCTAAAGTACAGTTTCTCCTAGAAGGAGAAACCAAGACAGTTCTACAAGGACTTGAGCTGGAGAATATTTTTCCTGATATCAAGACGGAACAATTTCAGTTTTATAATCCAGAAATCAATGACATGCTGCTTAAGTTAATCTTAAAGCCTAAGGGTAACGGAGAAATACAAAAAGCAGCTTTTTTGCTCAATCAGTCTGCAGATAATTTCACCCAGTGTGAAAGTATAGATATGCAGAATATTTATCTCTTTCCTAATCCTACTATAGGAAACGTGAAACTCCTTTTTCAAAATTATGAACCTGGAGAATATGAATTAGATATTTTCAATACGATAGGGAAGAAGTTATCTTCTATAAGTATTACACTTCCACAAGAAGAGAATCAAATCAGTATAAGCCTACCCAGACTGAGAAAGGGGACGTATTTGTATGCTGTTCAGAATAAGAATGGTGAGCGTTTAGTCACCCGGAGGCTATCTATTATTACTTACTAGTTTCAGAGCTCTATAATACATTACTCTACCTCTCCCTATTATAGATTTATAAATTTTTAACTATTCTATAGAAATACAACATTCCCCATTAGAATTCCAACTGAGAATTCTTATTCATTCCTTAGCCTACCTCTTCTCTGTGCTTCGCATTTAATTTGTCATAGATTTTGGTCAAGAATTTTGCCAAATCAGCACTGTTGAGAAGCATATAAGCTTGTAGTCAGGGGACTGCAAACAACAGAAAAATCAAGAAAGTATAGCCTGTCGCTTCAGTGGGATTGTGGGATGCCAGCACTGGCAGCCTAGCAATTGAAGCGACAAGCTTTTTTTGGTTCGTTTTTTCAGCGACTGAAAAAAATGAACAATACCAAGCAAAATCGAAACCCCCCAAGCAATCGGAAATGAAAATCGAGAGATCACAATTTACATTGTTGAGAAGCATATAAGTTTGTAGTCAAGGGACTACAAACAGCAGAGAAATCAAGAAAGTATAGCCCGTCGCTTCAGTGGGATTGTGGGATGCCGGCACTGGTAGCTTAGCAATTGAAGCGACAAGCTTTTTTTGGTTCGTTTTTTCAGCGACTGGAAAAAATGAACAATACCAAGCAAAATCGAGAACCCCCCAAGCAATCGGAAATGAAAATCGAGAGATCACAATTTACGCTGTTGAGAAGCATATAAGTGTGTAGTCAGGGGACTGCAAACAGCAAAATGGTGTTAAAAGAAGATCTTTGATTTCGAGCCGTAGGCTAAGCCTAATAAGAACGATGAAATTTTAAAATGAGGGAGTAATTCGAGTTATACTCATGCACTTGTCATTCCAACTCAGCAACTTTTCTCTGACCTTAGCTGGTTTAGAAATATTAAACGGTTGTTAATTCACACCCTATCCCTGGTCCATCAGATCGAGTTATCTTTCCATCTACTACTGTAGTCCCAATAGCAATGTCATCCTTTAGCAGTAAGGCTCCGTCTAGATCTATATAATCTGCTATACCTGTTAGTTGAGAAGCAGCTGAGATACTAATACTGGATTCTGTCATACAGCCGATCATAAGCTTTAGACCAGCCTTTTTTGCGGCTTTTGCAATTTTGATAGCAGGTGTGAGACCTCCGCATTTGACTAGCTTTATATTGATACCATCAAAGTTTTCTATGCAGAACGGCAGATCTTTTATGGTCTTAAAACTTTCATCAGCAATGAGCGGAAGGGAAGTATGTGCCCTAGCTTTAATAATTGCATCTATGTTGTTAGGATGGATAGCTTGTTCTATAAATTCTACATTGAGGTCTCGGAAGATAGAGGTATAACTGGATAATTGCCTAAGATCCCAAGCACAATTGGCATCGATTCTGAAAGGAGCATTAGTAGTTTTTCTAAGTGCTCGTATGATTTCTACATCATGTTGAGTTCCGAGTTTGATTTTATATACAGGCCATGGTGTAGCTTTTAGTTTGTCCTTCATGAGCGAAATCTCATCTATACCTATAGTATAACTGCTTAGTGCGGGAGTGGTTTGATCTAAGTTATGAAGAGCGCAAACAGATATGTTTTTAATTTTTCCGTACAGATCATTAGAGGCTATATCTATACCAGATAGTAAGAACAAATTATCAGCAAGAAGAGGGGATAGGAAGTCCCAGAATTGATCTGGCGTATCATACGGATAATCCTCTATTCTACCTTTTACATGACTAAATGATTGAAGAATTTTCTCTCTACTGATATTGTAAAAGGGATGAGCTGTAACTTCTCCTAATCCTATAATTCCATCATGCTCTAATTGTATTATATGAGAATGTTGCACAAGCCTAGAATCCACATGAGTGGTAAAGCGATTCTTAAGATGTAGGTCTATTGGGGATATAGATATTTTCAAAATAGAAGGAGCTAAGGATGAAGTTTAAACTAATTCCAAAGGGGTATTCAGTATTTTTAAAGTGTCGGTCACATGCGAAGAGTTTAATCCTATTAGAGGTTTGGTTAGGACTAGTCTGGTTTTTAGATAATCGGATAATCCATTTAGCGATGTATCATCATCAATAATTACGAAGTTTTCTAAACTGCTTCTAGTTGAAAACCAATTCGTAACTTCTTCTAGTCTATTTAAATTATCTGAATTTTCTGGCAGTCTATTTACCTTGTTTACATTCACCCCTCTATTCTTGAAAATACTCATCCATTTTTCTACTGTAAATCTAGTTTTATGAGATGTTGTTAATAAAATATCTGCGTTACTATTTTTTATTATTTTATTAAGAGCAATTACAGACTTAGTATTAAACATAGAAAAACCATCCTCCAATATAGGAGGCGGACTCCACGCTTTTGCGGGAACCATCACACCATCTATGTCTAATAATATTAACATCTAATAAATTTAGTAATTTGTTTTTATAATGCTTTCAACTTCTTCAATTTTCAGACCGTTGTAACTAGCATCTTCTTCATTCAACATCTTGATCTTAGCTGCGGAATCCCAGTCCTCATTAATGAATTTAACATTATTCCAATAAAAATCGTTCAATTCTGTTGGTTTGGGATAATCTGAAATAATTTCAATTTTAAAATTTGACATTATAGAACTAATATATCTATGATGGCCATCAATAATTAAGTTATCTGAACTCACACAAATTGGTTTAAACTTTAACTCATGTTGCATCTTTTTACAGATCCTGTTTATTATAGGTAGTGATATTCTACCTTGATTTGGTTTGAGACAATAAACCTCATCATTCAACTTTGCTAATATTGCAGCTCTATTTATTTCCATAGTTACAAATGTAGTAGAAGTCACCATCAAACAATAGTCTATAGATGTGCATAGTAGTTGATTTAAAACGAACATCAAATATGTAATGGCAGAAAAATCAGATAATAAAAAGGGAGAAACTGTAACAGCTTCTCCCTCTAAATATATGATTTTATAAAAACTTATTTTACATCATACCTGGCATTCCGCCACCCATAGGAGGCATAGCTGGTCCTCCACCTACTTCAGGTTTGTCACTAATGACACACTCAGTAGTTAATACCATGCTAGCTATAGAACCTGCATTTTGTATTGCTACTCTAGTTACTTTAGTAGGATCGATTACACCTGCTTTCTTAAGATCTTCATATACATCCGTTCTAGCATTGTATCCTCTATCTCCTTTGCTTTTAGCAACTTCTTGTAGTACCACAGATCCGTCTACACCTGCATTTTCAGCAATAATTCTTAAAGGAAACTCTAAGGCTTTCTTTACGATCTGAACACCCATAGCTTCGTCTTCATTAGCCGTTTCTACTTTGTCTAGACCTTTTATTGTTCTTACTAGTGCGACACCACCACCGACTACGATGCCTTCTTCTACAGCAGCTCTTGTTGCGTGTAGCGCATCATCTACTCTATCTTTTTTCTCCTTCATCTCTACCTCAGTTGTAGCACCTACATATAGTACCGCAACACCACCAGATAACTTAGCTAATCTCTCTTGTAACTTTTCTCTATCGTAGTCAGAGGTAGTTGTTTCTATCTGAGACTTTATCTGATTAATTCTAGCTGTAATATCTTTCTTCTTTCCTTTTCCGTTAACAACAGTGGTATTGTCCTTATCTATTGTGATTTTCTCTGCTGATCCTAGTAGATCTAGTTCAGTATTTTCTAGCTTGTATCCTTTCTCTTCAGAGATTACAGTACCTCCTGTTAGGATAGCTATATCTTCTAGCATCGCTTTTCTTCTGTCACCGAAACCTGGAGCTTTTACAGCTACTACTTTCAGCCCTCCTCTAAGTCTGTTAACAACTAGTAATCCTAGAGCTTGAGATTCTACATCTTCTGCGATGATCAATAATGGTCTTCCTGCTTGTGCTGCTTTTTCTAGTACAGGAACAACATCTTGTACATTAGCTATTTTCTTATCGTGGATAAGGATCAGTGCATTTTCATACTCTGTTACCATATCTTCAGAATTAGTGATAAAGTACGGAGAAAGATATCCTCTGTCAAACTGCATTCCGATTACTTCCTCTACGTATGTATCCGTACCCTTAGCTTCTTCTACAGTGATAACACCATTTTTAGTTACTCTTTTCATAGCATCAGCTATAAGAGAACCGATCTGGTCATCGTTGTTAGCAGAAATAGATCCTACTTGTTGGATTTTTTTGAAATCGTTTCCGATTACATCACTTTGCTTTTTCAGTAACTCTGTAACTTTATTTACAGCCTTATCTATCCCTCTCTTTAGATCCATAGGATTAGCTCCAGCAGCGACATACTTCATACCCGCAGCTACCATTGCCTGAGCAAGAACAGTTGCAGTCGTTGTACCATCACCAGCAGCATCAGCGGTTTTAGAAGCAACTTCTTTTACCATCTGAGCTCCCATGTTTTCGATAGGATCTTCTAATTCTATTTCTTTTGCAACGGTAACACCATCCTTAGTGATAGAGGGTGCACCAAAACTCTTCTGAATAACCACATTCCTTCCTTTAGGACCTAGGGTTACTTTTACAGCGTCAGCTAGAGCGTCTATTCCAGATTTAAGTTTCATCCTAGCATCTGAACTAAAGCTAATTTCTTTAGACATATTTTACTTTTTTAGATTTTCACAAATTGTTTAAAAAACAGACTTTAAATAAAGAGCTTAGATATTAATCTAAGATTACGAGAATATCATCCTCTCTCATGATAAGGTAGTCTTTACCTTCATAATTGATTTCTTGACCGGCATACTTACCGTACAATACGGTGTCTCCTTTTGTAACAGTCATAAGATTACCATCTTTCCCTGGACCAACAGCTATTACTTTACCTTTTTGAGGCTTTTCTTTAGCAGTGTCTGGAATGATGATTCCTCCAGTGGTTTTCGCTTCTGCAGCTGCAGGTTGTACTACAACTCTATCATTGATAGGCTTCATCATATCAATTCGTCTTTTATTTTAAAAAATTAGTTAATAAATAGTGTTTATATAGAACAGGTTTAGCATTTTTTATGCCAAGCAGAAAAACGTGCCAAAATTACAGTTTATAGTCTATATTAAGTGAACTTAAGCGTCAGATAGACAATGACTTACTGCCATAAATTAAAAAACCCGCCAAAAAAGCAGGTTTCATTTTATTCTTTATTGAGACATTAGTGGCGGTAAGCCATCTCCTGTTCCGCCTCCATTAACCATAATTGCGGTAATGATACAAAGCACAAATAATGTAATAGCTAATCCCCAAGTAAGTTTTTCGATAAAATCCGTAGATCTAGCCGCACCAAACATCTGGTTGGCACCTTGTCCTCCAAAAGTAGAGTCAACGCCTCCTCCCTTAGGATTCTGTATTAATACTACTAAAATCAGCAGTATACATATGATTGCTGTAAGTATTGTTAATGCTGTAATCATTGTTTTTTCTTTATTTTCGAAATAAGTCCCGCAAAATAACCACTTTTTTCTGGAATATTCAAACCTAATTTCTCATACATTTCTATTCCGCTCTTCGTATGCCCTTGTTCTATTAGTAAAGTAGCCAAGGATTCCGATAATATTTCTTTGTTACTTGAGACGCTTTTCTCTACTTTTCGTTTAAATGAATTTTTCTTTTTTGGCTTCTTCTCTTTTGCTGCCTTAGCTACTTTTTTTTTAAAAGCCAGTCAGTGAAAGATTCTTCTTTTCCTGAATTCGTATTCTTACTTGATGATGCGCGTTTCTTTTTTGTACTAGCAGTTGATTTTTTCTTTGCAACTTTAGTTTTTTTCTTGGGAGCAGCAGGCTTACTCGTTTTAGCGGGTCTACCAACCTTTTTCTTAGAAACAGCAGGCTTAGTTGTTTTTGCTTTAGCGGGTCTACCAACTTTTTTCTTGGGAGCAGTAGGTTTAGTTGTTTTTGCTTTAGCGGGTCTACCAACTTTTTTCTTGGGAGCAGTAGGTTTAGTTGTTTTTGCTTTAGCGGGTCTACCAACTTTTTTCTTGGGAGCAGTAGGCTTAGTTATCTTTGCTTTAGCAGGTCTACCTACTTTTTTCTTAGGAGCAGTAGGCTTAGTTGTTTTTGCTTTAGCAGGTCTGCCCACTTTTTTCTTGGTAGCAGTAGGTTTAGTTGTTTTTGCTTTAGCGGGTCTACCTACTTTTTTCTTGGTAGCAGCAGGTTTAGTTGTTTTTGCTTTAGCAGGTCTACCTACTTTTTTCTTAGGAGCAGTAGGCTTAGTTGTTTTTGCTTTAGCGGGTCTGCCCACTTTTCTCTTAGGAGCAGTAGGCTTAGTTGTTTTTGCTTTAGCGGGTCTACCTACTTTTTTCTTAGGAGCAGTAGGCTTAGTTGTTTTTGCTTTAGCGGGTCTGCCCACTTTTTTCATAGGAGCAGTAGGCTTAGTTGCTTTTGCTTTAGCAGGTCTGCCCACTTTTTTCTTAGGAGCAGTAGGCTTAGTTGTTTTTGCTTTAGCAGGTCTGCCCACTTTTTTCTTGGGAGCAGTAGGTTTAGTTGTTTTTGCTTTAGCGGGTCTACCTACTTTTTTCTTGGGAGCAGCAGGCTGAGTTGTTTTTGCTTTAGCGGGTCTACCTACTTTTTTCTTGGGAGTTACAGGCTGAGTATGGGTGGACTTAACGGGGCTGCCTGACTTCTTAGCAGTAGTTTTGCTTACTTTTCTTTTAGGAGCAATAGATTTAGAGGATTCAGATTTCTTAGATCTAGTCACTTTTCTCTTAGCTGGGTTATCTCCGATTCTATTAATCGTTGAAAGTCCTCCACCTTCATTTAAGAGACTAGCCTTAGCCTTTGCTGACTTAGTTTTGGATTTCTTTCCTTTAGATTTTTTAGATTTCTTTTTTTTATTAGAGATATCCTCATCGGATATACTTCCTATGAATACAGCATTTTTTTCTAAAGTAACTTTTTGACCCGTAGTTGTATTGTATACGTGATCTTTCTTGTCTTCTAAGTTCATCTTTTGTCGTATTGCGTTTCTATCTGCGTGAAGAATAATCAAAAAATCAAGACTTTTCTTCACTAGCTAAGGGCAGATATAATTTTTTTTGTTGTAATAGATCCTTTAAAATAATAAAGCTATTGCAAATATTTTACCAGTTCGTAAAAGAATCATTGAATATTCTCTCTGTCATCTCTTCGAATATCCTTTCTATAAGTTCATCTTGCACAGAAAATAAGTCCTGCGCACCATCAAAGTCTTGAAAATCAGTATACGTTTTATTCCAATTTTCTTCTTCGTTCTTAGCATTTTCCAATGCTATCTTTACAGTAATTTCTAATCTATTAAGGGCCGCTGTATTTCCTTCCTGAGGTGCTGCAATATTGAGAGAATAGTTGCTGATGGTTGAAATAAAATTTAAGTCAGGATCAGTTTCTACAAATTTCAACTTAGACTCATTTGTAATTCTAGCCTGTAATGCCTCGAAAAAATCAATCTCTATATTAGCTGGTGCATTCACTCCACTCTTTACCCTGACATCTTCTATATAGAAGGTTTCTACTTCGGGAGGAATCGATATCCCCTTGAAAGAATAACAAGATTCCAAAACAAGGAAAAGAGCTATTGTAATATAAGAAGTATATTTATTCATAGAACTCTAACGAATTTCTGCGATTTCATATTCTTTGATCTTTCTATAAAGTGTTCTTTCTGAAATGCCTAAATCTTCTGCGGCATCTTTTCTTTTTCCTTTATGTTTCTCTAATGCTTTTATAATCAACTCCTTTGTTTTTGCATCTAATGATAGACTTTCCTCTAGGACTTCCGTCTGGGTGTAACGATCATCATCTGCGGACAAGATCACAGGCTTGCTATTATGGTCATGCTCCTCCTCGTGATAATCATTATCGTATCGCTGTTGTTTGTCATATCTCTTATTGTCAAACCTTGCTAGTTCCGATGGGAAGAGGATATCCTCTGAAGTAGATTTCGAAACTTTAGGAAAATCTAGATCGTTAGTTCGCATCATTTCATATACGAGAGACTTCAGATCATTAAGATCGTTTTTCATCTCGAACAAAAATTTATATAATATTTCTCTTTCCTCTATCGATGATTTATCGTTTGTGCCGCTAATCTGTGAAGGCAGATTTCTTTGTAATAACTTCGGGGCATATTCTAATAATAACTCTGGAGACATAATTTTCTTATCTGACAAAATAGAGATCTGGTCTACTAAATTTTTCAGTTCTCTAATATTACCTTTCCATCTATAATTGACGATCAGTGATCTCGCTTCTTCTGTCAGTTGTACGGGGTCCATATTATACTGCTCTGCTATATCTACGGCAAATTTTCTGAATAGGATAGGGATATCTTCCCTTCTCTCTTGTAGAGAAGGGATATGAATTGGCACCGTATTCAGCCTGTAATAGAGGTCCTCCCTGAACTTACCTTTCTGTATTTTTTCTTCCAGATTGACATTAGTTGCCGCTACAATCCTAACATCCGATCTCAGTACCTTAGAGGAACCTACACGCAGAAACTCACCACTTTCTAGTACCCTCAGTAAGTAAGCCTGGGTATCTAGGGGCATTTCTCCGATCTCGTCTAAGAAGATAGTACCTCCTGATACGGTTTCGAAATAACCTTTTCGCTCCGTTGATGCTCCTGTGAAGGCTCCTTTTTCATGACCAAACAATTCAGAATTGATCGTTCCTTCTGGAATCGCTCCACAGTTTATGCCTATAAATTTGTTATGCTTACGCTTACTTAACTCATGTATAATTCTAAAAAAGATATCTTTACCCACACCACTTTCTCCAGTTATCAGTACCGTGAGGTCTGTATTAGCTACCCGTGCAGCGGTACTTAGACCACGATCTAGTTTTTCTGATCTTCCTACTATTCCGAATCTTTGTTTGAGACTTTGTATATTCATTAAGTGGATTCTACTATTTTACCTTTAAGGGTTGCTCTCGTTACATCGGTGACTTCTACATTGACATACTCCCCTGGCTTTAGGTTCTCTTTTTTAGGGAAAATGATCACTTTGTTCTGACTGTTTCTTCCCTTGAAGTCTGTTTTTGATTTTTTAGAATCACCGATTACGAGCACTTTGAAAGTCTTTCCTATATCTAACAGATTGTGTTGTAAGGACATCTCCATCTGCACATCTACAATCTCACTAAGTCTTCTTTTTTTGACTTCATAAGGGATATCATCTTCATATTTTCTAGCCGCTAGTGTACCTGGTCTTTCTGAATAGAAAAACATGAAGGACATCGTATATTTTGATCTTTTTATAACATCTATAGTTTGCTGATGCTCCTCTTCTGTCTCCGTACAAAAGCCGGTAATGACGTCAGAAGATATAGCACAGTCGGGAATGATCTCATAGATCCTATCCACCTTGTTATCGTACCATTCTCTGGTATAAGTCCTATTCATGAGTTTCAGAACCCTGCTGTTACCTGACTGAATAGGCAGGTGTATATAGTTACATATATTTTCGTGATCTCTTATAGCAAATAAGACGTCATCGCTGATATCCTTAGGATGAGAAGTAGAAAAACGCACCCTCATATCTGGATGCACATTTGCAACTAAGATGAGCAGTGTGGCAAAGTTTACCACTTCCTCTGTTTCTGGGTTTTTCCACTTGTAAGAATCTACATTTTGCCCTAGTAAGGTTACCTCTCTGTATCCACGATCATACAAGTCCTGAGCTTCTGATACGATCGTAAAGGGATCTCTACTTCTTTCTCGACCTCTAGTAAAAGGAACCACACAAAAAGAACACATATTATCACAGCCTCTCATAATCGATATGAAGGCTGAGACACCATTATTATCTAATCTTAGTGGCGCGATATCAGCATATGTTTCTTCTCTAGAAAGCAGTACATTAAGGCCTTTTTCGCCATCTGATGCATTAGCGACTAGCTTAGGCAGATCTCTGTAAGCATCTGGTCCGACTACAATATCTACTAGTTTTTCTTCATCTAGGAATTTCCCCTTTAGTCGTTCGGCCATACAACCGAGAACACCTACCAAGGTACCTGGCTTCTTTCTCTTTACCTTATTGAACTCAGTAAGTCTGCGTCTTACGGTCGCCTCAGCTTTTTCTCTTATCGAACAGGTGTTGATGAGGATGAGATCTGACTCTTCCATATTTCTGGTAGGATAGAATCCGCTCTTAGCAAGAATAGAAGCTACAATCTCAGAATCACTAAAATTCATTTGACATCCATAAGATTCTATATAGAACTTAGACGCGCCCTCTGGTATCTCATCTCCGTAAGAGATCGCCTCCCCCTGAATGGACTCATCTATCACTTTCTCTCCCGCAGGAATTGTAGGATTCTCATTATACATGTATGATCTTATTTTTATGCGTATGCAAAGATACATTTTTCTTATGTCAATGACAATATGGCAGAACGAATCTTTCCTCGATAGATATTATAGGTGGGATATGGTAAACATAGTTTATAAATTTGTTGTTTCGCAGAAGGATCTCGAGCGAAAATCCAGTTTTACGAATACATTTATATATTTTCATCAGAGATGATTCTAATAGTTTGTCAACTAAAGATTATTTTTGTACAGCTTTATATTAATTAAGAGCCTATGTCAGCTAAGAAATTAGATTTTTATTACACAGATTCCGAGGAGCCTCACATACAGAGGACTAAGGAGATCATCAAGAAATATCCAGAGATCAAAAAACTGATGGGCAGAAATATTAATACCGTCTATTATATTATTGGCGTTGTAGCTATGCAGATCACGATTGCAATTCTCCTTCAGCATCAGGCTTGGTACATTGCATTACTAGCAGGATTTTGTGTAGGGGCATTTGCGAATCATGCATTGTTTGTTCTGATTCATGAGTGTACGCACAACATGGTGTTCAAGAAAAAAATATATAATCTCTGGGCAGGAATCCTATGCGATCTTCCCAATGCATTTCCTAGTTCGATAGAGTTCAGAAAGTATCACCTTAAGCATCATGCCTACCAGGGAAATCATGATCTCGATGCAGATCTTCCAGGCAGACTAGAAGCTAAGCTTATAGGTAATAGCATTTTTGGCAAGGCACTTTGGTTGCTTCTGTTTCCGCTGTTTCAGGTGTCTAGAACTTCTAGGTTTAAGGAAATAGCTTTTAGCTCTAAGTGGACCTGGATCAACCTTGTTACAGTACTCGCTTTCGATGTGTTGCTTGTCATGAATTTCGGTTGGATACCTTTTCTATATCTTGTTTTTTCATTCTTTTTTTCTGTGGGTTTACATCCGCTAGGAGCACGCTGGATACAGGAACATTATCTCGTTGCTGCACCTCAGGAAACGTATTCTTATTACGGACCGCTTAACAAGCTGGCCTTCAATGTAGGCTACCACAATGAGCATCACGACTTCTCTTTTGTACCATGGAATAACCTTCCGAAAATCAGAGAAATAGCTCCTGAGTATTATAATAATCTAGTCTACCATACAAGTTGGACGAAGTTGTTGTTACACTGGTTATGGGACAGTAATCTCTCTCTTTATTCTCGTACACTGAGAAACAATAGAGGAGGGATCAAAGTTACCAAAGGTGAGCAAGATTTCTACAACCAGCGAGATATGAAGGAGAGTAAGGTAGCCGTTTCGTAGATACATACAAAGGCAATTTTTTTTTATTTTATTTTTTGGGCGTTACCCCTCATACTTCGGGGTCAGGCTCTACGATACTCCGCATTCGCTGCGGTGCTACGCACACTACTTATACCAATTCTAGTTTAGAATGACGGTAATTATTTATTTTGTTCTTCATGTTCCTTCGTTAAAAAGCCTCGCCGAACCTATGGGTTCGCCTACGTTTTTTGCCTTGATCCATTTTGAACAATTCTAAATCCTTTTCCGTCATCTAAAAATAGAAATGGTATTACATTACATTCCAGTAGTTATCTCCTATCCTTAACGCGAGGTCTTTTTGCAATAGGTTAAGACAACATTGGATTAGTGAATTATACCAATTCTAGTTTAGAATGAGGGTAATTATTTATTTTGTTCTTCATGTTCCTTCGTTAAAAAGCCTCGCCGAGCCTATGGGTTCTTTGCTAGCCCGCCCGCTTCGTGCTGTGCCTGCCGTATGCAAGGAGGCAGGGGCCTCTCATTTAAAGCACTATCGTACTTTATTCGACTACGTCGAACTCATTCGTTCTTGCCTTGATCCATTTTGAACAATTCTAAATCCTTTTCCGTCATCTAAAAATAGAAATGGTATTACATTACATTCCAGTAATTATCTCCTATCCTTAACGCGAGGTTTTTTGCAATAGGTCAAAACTGCGTAGTAATCTGTAGCTTCAATAATATAGGTTTGTAGTCGGGGGACTACAAACAGCGAGTGAAGTAAGAACAGCGGGGAGTGTCAATTCCACATAATAACTTTCATAACTAGGAAAAATCTTATAATCAATCCAGATGTACCCAAAGCCCAAGGGGCTTAAGCAGATCAGCCAGGGGCAGCGCCTACGGAAATAAGCATTAATAAACTCTAAACGCTGAAAGTGCGGAATAGAATCCATGTAAGCATTAAGGAAATAGAAGTTTAAGCTGTTGTCTTGAGTAAGCGAAAACTTCAAAAATATAGGTTTGTAGTCGGGGGACTACAAACAGCGAGGTATTTTTTATTGAAGCCATTTTTTTGATGCGTGAGTGATGGTAGTAAGTGCTGCGGAGCAGCAGACTCGTAACGTAGTGGAGAGGCCGAGTGAATAATGAGCTTGCGGACGTAACGACCCTGAGTTTAGCAGAAGTAGAGCATACGTGCTAGGCATAAGTGTAGTGGGGTCACGCCCCCATAAAAAGGAACATGCCACAGCTATACGAACATCTAATAAAATCTTAGGATCTATTGAAAGTTTACACCTTCTTCAGTACGATTGCACTGGCTCCACCGCCTCCATTACATAGGGTAGCGCAACCGATCTCGCCGTTGTTCTGATGTAAAACATGGTTCAGTGTCGTAACAATTCTCGCGCCACTGGCTCCTAGCGGATGACCTAGAGAAACGGCTCCACCATTCACATTGACTTTCTTATCAGATACTTCCATTACTTTGTTGAATGCAAGAGTAACAACAGAGAATGCTTCGTTGACTTCAAAGAAATCTACATCGGCTATCGTCAGTCCAGCTTTCTTAAGTGCTGCTGGAGCGGCAAGGGTCGGTGCAGTTGTGAACCACTCAGGCGCATGGGCTGCATCGGCAAAGGAAATGATTTCTGCTATCGGTGTCAGGCCATATTTTTCTACCGCTTTTTCGCTTGCGAGAATAAGTGATGAGGCACCATCATTGATCGTAGATGAGTTAGCAGCTGTTGCCGTTCCATCTTTAGAAAATGCCGGTCTAAGGTTAGGAATCTTTTCAAATTTTACGCTCTTGTATTCTTCGTCTTCTGTAATGATGATCGGATCTCCTCTTCTCTGCGGCACGGAGACGGGAATGATCTCATCCTTAAATTTTCCACGCTCTGTAGCATCTGCCGAACGCTTATAAGATTGTATCGCAAAAGCATCTTGTTCTTCTCTTGTGATGTGATGTTCTGTGGCAGTAGCATCAGCATAATTACCCATAGCTTTCTGACCATATACATCTCGGAGTCCATCTTTCTCTAATCCATCCTCTACGGTTCCTGGTCCAAACTTATGCCCCCATCTCGCCTTAGGCATATAGTAAGGAATATTACTCATAGACTCCATACCACCTGTAACCACAATATCCTGATCTCCTAACATGATGCTTTGTGCACCGAACATGATCGTTTTCATTCCAGAGGAACACACTTTGTTTACCGTTGTACAAGGAACATTATTTCCTAGTCCCGCTCCTAGAGCTGCTTGTCTTGCTGGTGCCTGACCCAGATTAGCGGAACATACATTCCCGAAGAATACTTCTCCTACATGCGATGCATCTACCTTTGCATTTTTTAATGCACCTTCTATTGCAATACTACCGAGTTGGGTAGCAGATAATAAAGATAAACCTCCTCCAAAACTTCCTAGAGGTGTTCTTACAGCGGATACGATATATACTTTATTCATGTGTGATTTTTTTTTTGATAAGATGATTAAGCTTTGTGCTGCACGGATGGTAAGCACTACTGCAAATATGGGATTTATCTGAATTTTTAGCGCTAGACTCGATAGGATATATTTATTTGAAGTATACTAAATTGATGTTTTTCGGCGTGTGACGGGCTGGTTTAGCCTATAAAGCCTTGTTAATGGCCAGTTTAACCTTTATTTATGATAATATAAGAGTATGTTATATATAACTTTTACCCTTTTTATACGTCTTATATATGTATGTCAATACAATTTTTTTTAATTACTTTTGTATATCGTTTATGAATAAAATAATATTATACTTTCTCTTCATCACAATCTCACTGCCACTTACAGCCCAGACGCTGGACGAGGAGTTAGGTTTTATCTATGTCAAAGCTGACTATCTGATGAATACAGAAAGATATGAAGATGCCATAAAAGAGTTTAACAAATTAGTCAAATTAGATCCTACATATAAAGATGCCCTCGTAAGAAGAGCTGAAGCGAAATATGTACTTGGTGCGTATAAGGGGGTGAAAAATGATATTTTAGAAGCTGCATCTTATAATGGATTAGATCCTAACTCTATAAAGATGCTTGCGCTGGCGGATTACAATTTAGAAAATTTTGATGCTTCACTTAATACACTTAATAGTGCAATTCCATTATTTCCTAAAGATGAAAATTTGTTAGAGGCTAGAGCGGAGATATATTATTTTAATGATCAGTTACTCAAGGCATGCGATGACTGGAGTAATGCCGCCGAACTAGGGTCTACGAAAGCAAAAAAAGAAAGCAGGAAATACTGTGGTGGTCAGGTGGCATCAAATAGGAAATCAAAATCGGATGATGTTTCTTACACGGAGCGGGAAGAATCTAAAAGTAATCCAAGAAGAATACCGTCTAGCAGATCAGAGGATAGGGAAGATAATGAGAGAGACTCAGGTCTAGGAGGAGACTCTAGACCAAAGGAAGATCGAAGACCTGATCGTGAAGAACCTGAAGACGAATATGTAGATCTAGATGCTAAGAATGAGATCTATGTAGATGAAGACCTGACGCTGATTCTAAAAGACGGCTTAGGGAATAGAGGAGTTATAGAGCAACCCAATATTCTTATACTCAGTGATAATTCTGGAATCGTTTCTATAGACGTGTGTGTAACTAGCTCAGGAAGAATAGAATCAGCTGAGTTCAACAAACAATCGTCCAGTCTTTTTACTAAAAGCATTATCTCACTTGCGGTAAGAAAAGCCAAAGAATTCTGGTTTGAGAAATCTAGAGATCGTAAAATGTGTGGTATTATCGCATTTGAAATTACAGGAAGAGAGTAATCAGCTCACATGAAATTATCTTATATAAGATTGGATACTTTTCCTAAGTTATACTTATGACTTTCTTAGAATAGTTGTGACATGGTGATCTTAAAGACTAAGGTTAGCTTGATTCCATTTTTTCTTAAAAGCAAATTCTATGAATAGCATAATGATTAAGCCTAGTAGCATATAACTTGTATACATATAAATTTCTTGCAAGTAGGAAGTATCTATAGTGGGTAAATCCTCTAATAACTTAACTATTTTTCCAGATATAAGATTACCATTACCCTTGTCACCGAAGATCATAACGCTTGCAATAATTCCTAATGTCAATGCAATAATTGCATAAAGAAAATATTTAAAATTTCCTAGAGCATTTTTATAATCCTGCGATACATTGTAAGGGCTTGACAACTCCATCATTACATTGTCAGAAAAAGAAGTAGAGGGTTGCTCTAGCGGAAGTACTGTTAGCCTGTGATGAATAAGCTTAAATTGTTCCACTTGCTCTACGAAAAGCGCATCAGTGTTAAGAAGATGTTGGAACTGTAGTTCTTCATCTGCATTCAGCTGCTTATCCAGATATTGCCATATAAGTTCTGCTCTTTCCATGTTGTAAATATTAAAATTCTTTAAAATCTTTTTCTAATATTTTTTTTAATCTTGTTCTAGATCTAAAGAGTTTGATCTTTACATTAGACGCTTTGAGTTCTGTAATTCTTGCAATTTCCTTGATCTTCATTTCTTCAAAATAGAACATTCTAAGAATAGTCGCGTCCTCTGGATCCAACTTATGGATCGCTTCAGAGAGCATTTTGTTTCTTTCTTCCTGCTCTATATTTTCACTAATATCAGTTGTATCCTGTAACTGAAAGGAAACCTGATCTATATCTATATTGTTTTTTCGTTTTCTTATATAATCCAAGCTTGTTCTGTAGGCTATTCTATATAGCCAGGTCGTAAACTTTGCTTTCTGTTCGTAATTTGCTAAGCCTTTATATGCTTTGATAAAAGTATCTTGGGCAGCTTCTTCCGCTAATTGTCGACTTCTAAGCATAGTAAAACAAACAGAAAAGACATAACGCTCATACTTTTTTACAAGTAATCTATAGTCTTTACGACCTTCTTTGATTTGTTGAATGAACGTTGAATCAGCTTTCATTTGTAATTAGTACCCATTTAACGTAGGGTTTGAGCAGTCGGTTACAAAATGAAAAAATTATTTTATCTTTTAGGAATCTGTAACCAATATAAATTACTTTACGTTAAAGCTAAAAATATATACAATGGAGGGTCCAGAAATTTTAATTCCAATGCTTGGAATAGTAGGCTTTTTCTCAGCCGTTATTACTTTCTTTTATTTATTCTTCAAATCTAGACACGCGGAGCGAATGGCGCTCATCGAGTCTGGACGTACAGCAGACATTTTTAGAAAAAGTAAGAGCGAAGGAGCGTTAAGTTTTAAGCTAGGTCTACTTCTTGCTGGTTTAGGTGGAGGACTTTTTACAGGTTTGTTTATGGAGCAAATTTTCGGATTGTGGGATGCTTCTGGTGCTATACCGCTTACTGTCTTAGGTGGAGGCTTAGGACTGATTGTATATTATCTTAAGATGAATCCACGGGATAGATATTACGATGATATGGATTCTTAGATCTGATGAGATCTAGTCCGACTAATACTAGATTGTCTTTTAGAATTTACTACTTTGTAATAATTAACTTTTTATAGGCTTCCTTGCTTTCTTCTGTAGAAATCTTTAAAATATACATTCCTGTAGGAAGATGGTTATAATCAAGATCTATTGCTCTGCTATTTCCTAAAAAACTATTTTCTAGTAATAATCCAGAAGCATTATATACTTCTATCTGTATTAAGTTATCATCTGTTGTTTCTAGGCTGATTTTTCCATTGCTAGGATTAGGAAAAATATTGATTTGATCTGCGATCGAATTGATATCCTGACTAGAACTTACAGCATCACAGGGGGTAGTAAATCCACTATCATGAAATGCTTGTATCCTATTGATATCATCTTCAAAAGTATTAAATATAGCTAGGCCTATCGGTGTTTCTGGAATATGAGCTGTATGAGCCATCGTGATTGTATAAGAACTTCCAGGAGGGATAGTATTTTCTAAGCTCGAAGTCATAAGCATTCTATAATCACTGGGAGCAAAATCTAGACTTTCCATACTCCACCCTTCAGGATCTGTGGGTAAGTCTGAAAAAGTAAAAGCTCTTACGTCAGTAGATCCAGGATTATATCCATTCCCACCAAAAGTGATAGGGGTACCATCTCTCCAAGTATTATTTAAAAAGTTATAATATTCTATAGGACTAGTTGGTGCCTGTGTTGCAGGTGGCGCAGGAAGTCCTATGCCAGAATTGTAAGACAGGAATCCATCTAAGCTTCTATCTAGAAAGGTATGTGATACGATGGCTTGTGCATTATTATTAGGAATCGCAGTCTGGCATCCTATTCCATCATTGCCCCCAGTATCATACACATAAGCAGTATTTAACGTTGGTAAACAACCTACAAAATCATTGGTATAGCAGCCTAAATCAGGGTCTGACCAAAAGCCAAATCTAAAATTTCTTAGATCTTCAAAAGCTCTATTGTAAATGGTATGCTCCGTAAATATAGTAGAACCTATGACATCAGAATTGGATGCACAGTCAAAACTAAAGATGCTTGTATGTATCTCTACTTGTAAAGACGCTCCAGAAGTATTTGAATGAGGTATATCATCATGTGAAGAAAACCATAGAAATTCTGAAGGAAAGATGATACTCGAGAGAAGAGAAGTGGTAGCTGTATGTAATGGAACATCGCCGTCTGCGATATTATAGATACCATCCTCATTTCTATCGTAAAATTTCGCTAATCCATTCTCTGGCAGCTCTACATTATATTTTTCTGAGAAGTTAGGATTTTGGCGTCCAGGCCAGTATTTTATATCATCAGGTACCTCATTATCGATCTGGTTATTATCATCATAATCAGCGATAAATAGTTCTATCTCTGATCTTGTGATTTTCCAGATATAGTTAAATTCGCAATTTTGATACAGTGATAGGCCAGTCTGAAAATCTAACAACCCATTAGTAAAATCTTGGCCATTTTGGAAATACTCAGATGCAGAGAGTTTTAGATTACCCGCAGGATCTAAGCCTCCTAACCAAAGTCCAGCCGTATAAGGACCACCAAAAAATGACTCATTAGCATTTCCGTTAGGTGTAATGGTAATTGGGTGACTGCCATTCTCTTTTGCGAAGATCGTACCATTGCTTAGGGTAGTCACCTCCATCGTAGCTGTGGTCGTGAGAGCTTCACGGATAATACATTGGGAAAAGACCATCAGATAGGAGAAAGTAAAAGCTATAAGAAGTAATTTTTTTTTCATGCTAATTTATTTTAGAACTAAATTTGAAAGACTGTATCGATATTTTTCTTAAGATAGAATAACCACCTTATGATATAATACTAAGCTGATCAGTATCAATTTCTAAACTATAAATGCCAGACGATAACATACTCAAAGCTAAGCTGAGTTTTTCTGTCAAGTAAATTATTCTACCTGTATCTGTTTGTTGGTTTTTTGTTCAATGAAAATTACGAATAAATGAGCAAATAGATTGTCCTGAGAGACAAAAGACTAATTTCTCTCTATTTGGGGAATGACAGTGTATAGGATCATCGCCAAAGAACGTCAGGTCGTTTAAGACCTAGCGATACAATGCCTCATTGATAGAAGAAACAAACTAGGCTGATATTATTATTACAGCTACACATACTAGAATAGGGTATCAGCTTGCCCAATAAGGTCTCAATAAGCTTAAGAAGCGTCCCAATAGACCTTAATGATACAAGGGTTTAGTTTTCTTATATGATATTGATGAAGAATTAATGGTTATAAGATTATGAAAGAAAATAAAAGTATTACGCAGCAGGGCAATAGAGTACGTAGAAATATCCTCAAAGACGCGGAAGCAAAGACAATAGGATACTTATGCACTATTCTACCTAAATGGATCAAGCCTGATCATCTTACCGCTCTCGGTATTGTGGGTGGGGTGATTGTGGCAATCGGATTATATCTGGCTGTATCTAATCCTTATTATCTTTTGCTCTCGATACTGGGATTTGCCGTGCATTGGTTCGGTGACTCTCTTGACGGTAGAATAGCTTACTATAGAAACACCCCTAGGAAGTGGTATGGTTGGGCACTAGATATTAACGCTGACTGGGTCTCTATTTGTATCATAGGACTAGGATTCTATATGTATTTCCCTAGTTACAAAGTGGTTGCATTTTTATTTGTAATTGCTTATGGAGGATCTATGATTGTCGCTCTATTGAGATACAAAATAACAAATGAGTATCAGATAGATTCTATGAATATAGGACCGACTGAACTCCGTATAATTATATCTATTTTCCTTTTGTTAGAAATTTTAGTAGCAGGATCTCTATGGTATTTTGCTATAGTAGGATCAGTTATTCTCATGCTGGCTAATTTTATAGATAGTATTCAGATCTTAGCAGCTGGTGACGAGAGAGACCATATCGAGCGTAAAGCAAAACTTAAGAAGAATGAGAACAGATATGCTTACCCTTAGTCAGGTCAAAGTATTTGCTAAGGCTCAGGTATCTGCATTTTTGGGAGGGATGGTCGATCTTCTCACCATGTTTTTATTGACGGAACTTTATGGTGTTTATTATATTCATTCGCTCATAGCGGGAGGAATAATAGGAGCAATTGTAAATTATACTATAAATAGATACTGGACTTTTGAAGCGAGCGGAAAATCCGTTGTGGAGCAGATGTATAGGTTTGTTCTAGTGGTTATAGGTAGTATAACACTGAAGTCTTTAGGCACCTACTTTTTTACAGAAATAGTACTTCTAGATTATAAAGTGTCAAGAATTATTACTGATGGTATTGTTGCCTTTGGATTTAATTACTTACTGCAGAAGTATTGGGTGTTCAGGACGAAAAAAGAGAATTGATAGCCTAGTTTTGCGCTCTATTAGAAATGTGAATGTTAGATTCTGCTTCTTAGCAACTAATATAGATTATACCTTTAAATAATATTAAGCATTATTTTTTTACAGCGAAAATATTGAGATATTCGTTGTAGAAAAGAGTAGCTATATTAAATCTAATTAAGGTGCTTTATAATTAAATTACAACTATTATTAATCAACAAATATTCCATGAAAAATATAATCATAAGTTTTATCCTTATTCTATTTTCTACTGCTTTAGTTCACGGACAATCTGCTGAGCCTAAAGTTGGAGATGCGATAACAATAGATGCAAAGGATGGTAGTAAGATATCGGGGAAAGTAGATAAGCTGACAACAAAGTCTATATGGATAGATTCACCTGCTTTTGGCGTGATAGAATTCAAAAGACTAAATATTGAGAAACTGAAAATTATTTCTGGTACCGCTGAATTAGATAAAAAGGGGTATACTATAGATAATCACGGATCGACACATTATCTTGTGGCTAGCTCAGCTTTTGGATTAAAAAAAGGAGAAGCTTATTATGAAAATATTTTGCTCTTCTGGAACTCTGTAACCTTTGGTATTACAGATAATTTCTCTATTTCCACTGGAGGTGAAATCTTATCCTTGTTTGGTGGTCAGATTCCCCTCATCTTTGTTTCTCCTAAATTTTCTTTTGCTAATGACTCCTATGGAGGATTTTCTATAGGTGCATCATTCTTTTCTTTGCCATCGGAAAATTTTGACGGTGTGGGACTTGCTCAGGCGACTTACACGATAGGTAGCCGAAGTAATAATTTTAGTATAGGAGCAGGATACGGATTTACTTTTGAAGAAGGTTTTTCTGATGAAGTTATACCTTTTAATATTTCCTTTATGACCAGACTGGGAAAGAAAATAAGTTTAGTTTCAGAGAATCA
>Ga0209831_1000044_pt1 | contig 95313 bp, 73 predicted proteins | sample Maine_Asex4_meta_FD_187451 | JGI IMG/M metagenome (GOLD analysis project Ga0209831, IMG submission 187451) | Marine algal microbial communities from Maine, USA - Maine_Asex4_metaG (SPAdes) (version 2) | ecosystem: Host-associated > Algae > Red algae > Unclassified | place: Maine, USA | collected... | reverse complement strand
CTATGATAAAATAGAGTACTGTAATTTGAGTAAGTAATACGCGGGAGCGTACAATGCTGCAGTAGAAATAAAATGATAGAACCGATTCATCGGAGGGTGGTGGATAGCCTAGGTCAGATTACATTTACAGACAAAAAAAAAGCGGAAGACAAAAGTCAATCCGCTGGTAATGCTAAAAATGTAATAATGATGATCTATTAAGGAATTGATGTATTCCAAGACAAGCGCATCATAAGGGTATTAATTCTCAAACTAAAGGGTGTCAATTCTTGAACTAAAAGGGTGTTTCAATTCTCAAAAAGGGTGTTTCATTCTCAATAAAACTAAGGTGTCAAAAATAAAGGGTGTTAGAAAAACAGTAAGGTGTTAAGGCTGTACTGCTTTCGCAATTGTACTTTTAAGACGGCGGAACTTAGGTAGGTCACCTCTATTATAGAAGTACTACATGCTTTTGACAGATAGTATACAAAGCTTAGGAAATCAAGCAATAATATAGGGTAGGCTTTCTTTATTGCTAATCAGATTAGTATCCTTTAATAGCAACTTACATAGATCATGATACAGATACCTATTTGTTGTTATTGTTATTCTTAGCTGGAGTAAGAACTTCCACTTGTTCAGACTTATCCTCTACTTCTGTTTCTAGATCGCGAATAACTAATCTTCTCGAGTGCTGCAGTTCTTCTCTTTCTGGATGATCGCTTGCAAATTCAGGGTTGAGAATGTTAAACATGTCCTGTCTAACTGCAGGGCTACCCGTAAAGTATCTATGTCGTGTAAACTTATCAGGCTTATCATCGGATGCTTCTAGCATAGATACATCTACAAGAAAAACATTATCAGGCGTATCGTCCATGTCTTCTATTCCATCTAGACCAAGTCTATCTTTTTTGTTGAAGAATTTTGACATACCTAGGGTGAAATCCCTGTTATTTCTATAAACGATGGCTCTATTACAAAACTCATCTATATCTTCCAGTGTTCCTCCAGGACTGAAAGTATTGACTTCTATATCGGGAGCAGCGAAAATTACATTTTCGATGTAAGGCTCCTTAGCTGCTACTATTTTGTTGAGACCTATGTAGACACCTTCAAAAAGTCGGTTACCCATAGAATGACTTAAAAAACTTACCTGTCTATTCTCTTGATGCTTTTCTGTTATGTCTAAGAGTTCATTGATCAGGCCTGCAAACCTATCACCCATTTCTATCGTAGTTGTTCTTGAAGCCTTATAATCCATCGTACTATACCAGACTAGAGAAACAATAGATCTATAGGCATTATCCTCTTTTTCGTAAACATGCTTATGCATATAATTATTGATCATGGTCTGATAATGCAGTTTATGCGCTAGAAAACCATGTGTATAAAATAATAGGTTGTCATCCGTTTCATCCATCTGATGATACCATTCGGTAAATAGAAATTTGAATTCATCCCAACTGATATCTTTGTTGGCATCTTCCGTTTCAAAATACTTATTGACATATTCTCCATCTTCTTTTTCTATGACACCAAACCTTAGCGTATCCGCTACAGATTTCATTTCTATGAAAAAGTGTTTGACTTCTTGTTGTGCTGATATCATACTAATGTCTGCAACAAGGAAGATTAGTATGAATAGGATAATACGAGACATAAGTGTACAATTTTATTTTAAACTCAATTGTTATGTCAATAGTTGTCTGTTAGCTTGTTTTTTATAATAATTAATGCTCTTGTGGTATGTGGACAATCATACATATTAAAGCAATCGAGAGATAATATAAAACACCTGAGTCATCAATATGATATAAGGCATTTAATTTCTTGGAGGTTTAGTTTATTTACGTTTATCCCTTCTTTTGGCTTTAGTGGATAGGTCATCTACATCCTCGATAGAAAGTTTCCTTGCATGATCTAGGACGGTCCGCTTAGGGTAAGATTTGGCTTTCTTAGGATTCAGTATATTAAATATGTCCTGTCTTACAATCGGGCTTCCGCTATAGTATCTATGTCTTGAAATTTTGTCTGGTTTGTCTTCGGTTTCTTTTGCCGAAGATACGTCTATGAGATATACATTACTAGGAACGCTTTCCATATTGCTAATGCCATCTAGTCCCAGCCTATCCCTAATGTTGATTAATTTAGACATACCTAGTGTCAGATCTCTTTTGTGTCGGTAGACGGTTGCCTGTTTACAGAATCTATCTATATGTTCTAGCGTTCCTCCTTCGTCGAAAGTATTAGATTCGATATCAGGTGCTGCGAAAATAACATTAGAAACATAAGGCGTATTCGTTTTTCTTAGAGAACGGAGCCCGAGGAAAATACCTTCGAATATTCTATTTCCCATAGAGTGGTTTAGAAAACTAATTTTCCTTTTTGACTTCTTTTCCTTACTAGCGTCTATAAGTATATTTACAATTCCTGCAAATCGTTTTCCCATATCTATGGTTTTACCTCTCATCGCTTTATAGTTAATATTACTATGCCATACGAGGGAGACAATTGTTTTATAAGAGTTGTCTTTCAGTTCATATAGATGCTGGTGCATCTGCTCATTAATTACCTCTTGATAAGAAACCTTATGTGCTTGGAATCCGTGTGTATAAAAAAGTAGATCATTTTTCTTACGTTTCGTTTTCTTATATTTTTTTGAAAATTTTTTTTCAAATTCCCTCCATCCAATATCAGAACCGTTTTTGTTGAGATAATATTTTTGCACGTAACGCTCTCCATCTTTTTCTACATATCCAAATCTAAGCTTCGCAGTAGGGGATTCCATTTCTATAAAAAAGTGGTTAACCTTATGCTTAGCTAATAGAGCAGAGGAGCAAATAAAAGTAATGAGAAAAAGTAAATTTAACTTTCGGAGCATATTGTAGAAGCTTGGTAAGATAACTTATAATGAAGAGGATAAGTTGTATGGCGTTTCGTCTTTTTCACATAAACAAGTAATTACTTCAAGCACGCTAATCCCAGTATCAGATTAGGATCTGGACAGATCGAAGCATAATAGGATTTATCCTTTGCAGAACATGTGCCTGGAAAATCGTGCATATGACCCAGCATATCTGTCATCAGCTGAAAATGAAGATGAGGAGACCAGTCCCCATTCTCGGGGTAATTACCTATTGTACAAAACGCTTTACCTTTTTCTATAGCGTCACCAATGCGCTTATTCTGTAATGATTTCCTGGATAAGTGTCCATAAAGACTATAGAACTTAACATCGTCTAAGTTATGCTCTAAGATGATAGTAGGCCCATAGTCTGCAAAATTATTATTATCCTTTAGACCAATTATTTTTCCAGATAGAGGAGCTAGAACGGTTGTTCCGGCTAAGGTCCATAGATCTATACCGAGGTGGATATTACGATGTTCGGATGAAACTGTATCGAATAGAGGACTGCGCTGATACAGTACTCTTTTTTCTAAATAGCCTCCTACTGCAATACTTTTCCTTTCTATGAGTAGCCTAGCCTCTATGTAGCTTTCTAGCTTATTAGAATGCCTGATAATTTCCCGAGATAAGCTTGTGTTATTTTCCGTAAAATCCATAACAAATAGATTATCATCGGTAAGTGGAATATCTAAGATAGGTGCAAAATTACTTTGGTGTTTTTTCAGAATAGGCACTAAAGTATTTGCGGAGTTATACATCTTAATAAGCGTTTTATTTACACTTTTTTAGAAAACGCAGCCATGTTAAGACTGAAGCCTATATGGTTCGTTGCACCGGCCAAGTGATGGTAACCGACGCCGTAATCTAGAGAAAACTTTTTTAACTTCAGTCCGAAGCCTAGGGAAAATCCACCAAGTGATCTAAATGAACTTACCTGTAATTCTTTTCTGAGTAGGTGGTTGTAACCGAAGCGAAATCTTAATGCCTCATTACGGGCCAGTAAGAACTCACCACTTATGATGAAGTGTCTAAAAAAATTATCGACACTTTTAGAAAAATCACTATCCTCCATAGTTTCACCAAAAATATCTGTGTTATTTGTTCTATCTGGATCGTCATATCGGATATTCCATCGGTCTAGTCGCTGTCCCGTGATAGAATATCTAAATGGGAGATGCTTTAGTTTAGCAGAATAAGATAACTGAAGATCGAATGCCAAGGGTTTTTTCTCACCTGTATAGCCCGAGAGTTGGGTGCCTACGTTCTTAAATGTTGCTGCCCAGCTTCCATTAGAATTAGGCTTGTGATATATAAAGCCTAGATCTAATAAGATACCACTTGCACTATATGATTCCAATGCAGAACTTATATACTTAAGATTTACGCCTCCTCTTATTCTTTCATTCAGTTGCTTAGAAGCTCCTATACCTATAGCTATCTCTTGTCCTGAAAATTCACCATTGATGGTACCTATTTCATCTGTGAGTAGGAAGTCTCCATAATTTACATATTGCACACCTACCTGAGCGTCGATACCTAGAGATGCAATGTTGTGTCCATAGGAAACTAATCCATTAGCTATTCCAGAAAAATGAAAATTGTGGTTGAAGTTTACTTTCCTGTGCGTAAGAGAATCTAGAATCGCTGGGTTATGCCATGCAAGTGAGATGTCTCCATCTCTGACTGCGGTAAGACTTCCACCCAGAGCTGTTGCTCTTGCTGAAGCAGGTAATCGTAGAAACTCAAAACTGTATAACCCGCCAATCTGACTGAAACAAAAATTAGAAGAGACGAGTAGGCAAAAGAGTATATTTCTTATCATTCGCTTGTATCAAAGAGTTTTTCTAATTCGATATCGCCTTTTTCTAAAGTCCATATCGTACGACATACTGAGGAGGAATCAATTGGACTAGGTGTACACTTCATTTTTTTTATTAGGACACCATTTTCATCAAAGTTCTCTAACAAACCGACTTCATTTTCTCCATTCTTGTAGGTTCCCTTCCACTCGGGTTTGCCGTTGTCATGGTATTCCGTAAAAGTCCCATTTTCTTCGTTTCCAACAAAGTTTATTACTTCTTGTATATTTCCATTTTCGTAATATTTTTTTGATATGCCGGTTAGTACATTATTTTCATAGATAAATTCTAACTCTAGTTTTCCAGAAGGGTAGTAGGTCTTATAAACGCCATGAAAAGCATCATCAACATAATGTTCTTCTATCTCCACTTGTTCTGTATCTGAAAAATAAAGCAATCGTTCTCCATTAAGCTTATCATTAAGGTAATTAGCTTTTTCTATAACATTTCCTTTATTATTGTAACGGATATAAGGACCATTCCTCAACGAGTCACCCGTAATTGCAATGACTTCTCTTAGAGTCCCATCTTCAAAATAAGTTTTATGATTGTTTTCTTTTTGGCAGGCTACCAAAAGGCATATTACTGTAAGAGACAAAACAACTGATCGAAAATTCACTATATCTAAGTATTAATGTATAAAAAGTTTAAACGTAGGGAGGTAAGAGCAAATTATAAAAAAAACCACTCATTTGCAGATGAGTGGCTTTTTATATTTGTCTTTAGAAACAGTATGCTAGAAAAAGTCTGCTCTCTTATCTTCTATTTTTACAACTTTCTTAAGTCCTTCCATCAGTCTACTTGCGATAGAAGTTCTTGCGGTTGTCTGTGCTGTTGAACGCATTTGCGGTATATTGACAGGTGTAGTTGCCTCTCTCTTTGCTATGGGTTTCACTACGAATACTCCAGTTTGACCAACTATAGGTTCTGACTTCTGATTTTCTTCTAGTAAGCTAGATACAGCGACTACTTTAGGTTCGTTTCCTATTCCTGCTGCAAAGGCTGATGCAAAGTTTAAGTTAATAGAAGTATCTATCTCTACGTTGTATTCGGCTGCAATACTAGATAAGTCCTTAGATGCTATTTTAGATTTTACAATTGCACCTTTTTTCTGATTCAGTACGATGTCATATATTTTATCTCTCGCATTTTCTACTGCCATAGGTCCTGCAGGATTTATACTCTTAAGCATTCCTATAACATACTTGTTATCATAGAAATTGATTTTGTCAGCGTAAGGATATACCTCAGGAGATACGTCTCCTATTTCAGTAGAGGGATCGAAAGCCCACTTGATAATTTGTCTGGAAGAATTATCAGCACCTAGTGCTCCTAGTATATAGTCATTTCTTTTTAGTGGAGCTGTGCTTACTGCACTTACATCAGATCTAGATGCTAGTTTCTCAGAAAGTTCCGTAGAGCTCCTGTTATTAGATACTAGATCTATTACTTCATCATATACCGCTCCTTGTGTTTCTGAAGAAGGAATGATAGGTGTATTAATACTAGCTATTTTATATTTTAGATCATTATTGTTAAATATCTGCTTGTTGACCTTAACAAGGTGTACACCGAACTGTGTTGTCACTTTATACAAGCCTCTTTCTTTTCCTGTAAGAAAAGCTACTTCATTAAATTCAGGCACCATCTGTCCTTGCGTGAAAGGACCTAGATCTCCACCCTTAGAAGCAGAACCGTCATCAGAAAATTCTATAGCAAGTTGGTCAAAACTTTCAGTTCCTCTTCTGGCAACATCCATTAAACTGTCTATCATGGCACTAGCTTCTCTAAGCTGGTTAGCATCTCCTGGAGCAACTCTTCTAAGAATATGCTGAGCTCTTACTGTATCTGCTACCACTCTACTATTTATTTTTTTCATTAGTAGATAACTTCCGTTACTCAGGACAGGTCCTATTACATCACCTATTGATGCATTTACAACAGCATCTTGCGCCACTGCTGGAATCTGATCTCTTGTGAAGTAGACGTTATTGTACTCTCCTTTGTTGTTAATAACAAAAGTAGAGTCATTATCCGTATTGCTAAAATCTCTTTTCTTTGAAAGAAGCGATTCTCTTATTTTCATCGAGTCTTCAGCTGTAGCTTTTACATCAAAGGCATAATATTCGACAACTCTTGTTTCTTCGTCTATAGTATACTGTGCTTTGTTAGCATTTATGTAATTAGAAAGATCTGCGTCTGAAACTTCTACAGACTCTGTTATCATGTCAAATGGTATTTTGACATAAGCAACATCTGCTCTGTTATTACTTTCGAAAAAACTCTGCTCAGCCATCCAAGTAGGCGTGAATGTAGCCTTTGTAGCTAAATTGCTAAGTTTCTGCTGTTGTTGAGTTTTGACGATTTGTTTTTCTTGTTCCACCCAGTATTGTCTTAGCTGAGGATTTGTAAGGTTATCTGTTTCTATAGCGGTCTTAATCTCGTTAAGCTGCTGAGCCGTCAGTTGACCTTGTTGGAGTTGCTGGTTTATAAGGGGACTCTTATTTGCACCAAACTGCAGATCTATAAGCTCGGATTTAGAAACGCCTATTCCTAGTTTCTCTGCTTCCTTCTCTACGATAGCTTTCTCTACGAAGTAATTCCATAGATTAGTCTTTGTAGCAAAGGAGTTAGCAGTTGACCCCTGGAAGAGTACAGATTCTGCTACACTGAAATCCGTGTAGGATATATTTTGACCCGCTACATTCCCTAATATTGGATTAGCTCCACCCGCTCCACCTGCATTTCCTGCTGATGTCATGTCCATTACTATAAAGGCTGCAAGTGCAAACCCGATTACGAGTAATAGAAACCAAAAGTTCTTTCTTATTTTACCTATTAACGCCATTGTAATTTTCTGTATTTTTTCTAAAAAATATAAGGCTCCTTTTTGAGCAGGGCAAAGGTAGTGTCTTTCCTTGTATTTTCAAAGGTATTAGGGCATAACAAATAATTGGTATACAATTTGTTATATACAAAGTGAGATTGAGTTTTTTTAATAAAAAACTTATTCATTGTTCTTTTTAAAAGCTTAGTGGACCGTCTCTTTCGCCGAGACGGTTTTTTTTTATTTTACTAGCTTCCTCGGTCGCTTAAAAATAGGAACTGTAGAGCAGGGTTCTCCATACATAATACTCTGAGCATGAGCTTGTAACCCTTTAGTTATAGCCATGTAGGCACTCGGAGGTACAGGTTTAGTACTGCATCCCTTTACAACGATTCTCTGACCTTCATAAATTGAAAAATCCATTTCTGCGATAACTTTATAATAATGCTGTTCCACATAAGAGGCTTCTTTTCCCATGTAGATAACTGATGCATAAGGACTTGCGTAAGCAGATACGAGCATGTAAGCCCATACAGGGATAATAGCATCCGCGCTACAATAGAGAAGTAATACATTGTTTTCGTACTGAGACCAGTTGTGTTCTTTTAGAGCTGCTCTAAAATCTTTTTCTTTGAGTATCAGCTCTTTAAACAGGAAATCTTTGACATCGAAGGTCAAAAATGTTTCTTGCGGATAGTAATCTTCTAGATTGATGGTAATTAACCCACTATTAGCAACTCTGTTTACAAGTATATTCTCTGATGTACTCATTCTTCTTCTTGATTATAATTTATTTTTTGTTCTATATCTTCTATTAGAGGAGCTCTTTCCGTATCTTTTTTTATGTCAATTTCTTCATATTCAACTTCTATTTCTTCATAATCTTCTTCAGATAGTTCCTTTTTCACCTCATACTCTTCTATATCTGTGATCATTTCTTCTGTAGATTCTTCCGTTTCTAACATAGACATTTCTTCCACTAGTTTCGTTTCATTTTCCGTTGTATCGGGTCCTTCTATAATCTCCGTATCATCTAGGGAAATAGTTTCATTCTCGGAACCAGTATATTCTTCAGTAGGACTAGTTACATTGGTAGTTTCCTTTACAGAGTTTAATTCTTTGTTTATACGATCTATATTATCGCTAGAAACAGTTTCTTCTGCATTATTGTTTTCTCCGGGGGCTTGTTCTCCCCCTATAGAATTTTCTTGCTCTAGTTCCTTAAGCTGAGGCAGATCCTTAAGATCTGACAATCCGAAGTGGTCCATAAACTTGTCTGATGTGCCATATAGAAGTGGCCTTCCTGGTCCATCGCTTCTTCCTGTAATCTCTATCAACTCGTGTTCAAGTAATTTCTGAACAGAGTAATCACAATTGACCCCTCTTACCGCTTCTATTTCACTCTTTGGAATGGTCTGTTTATAAGCGATGATAGCTAATGTTTCTATAGCTGCTTTAGATAGTTTTTTCTTACTTAGGATCTTTAAATGTTGGCCTACAGTATTATGGTAGGCAGCTTTTGTCATAAATCTATATCCCCCAGAGATATTAACTATCTCTATGGCGTAATGTTCTTCTTTATATCTATCTAAGAGACTATCTAAGGCTTTCTCTATCGCTTTTTTCTGTATATCTTGATCAAATACACCTTCTAGTGCAGCTTTTATTTCTTCGAAAGAAATCGTGTCACTAGTCGTAAAGATCAGGCTCTCTATATGTCTGGTTAGGTTATCCAATGGTCTAGATTTTTAGATTACAAAGTTATTAGAATGTAGGAGATTAATGCAATTATTACGACTAATGAGAGAAATAAAAGAAAAGTGTACAGGATATATCTTTTCTCTTGTTGGATTCTAGCAAGATTAAGCGGAGTAAGTGTTTCCACATCTTGGATGAGCTTATAACTGAACTGTCGATATTCCTTTTCTATTGTTAGCTCTGCTAGCTCATCTCCTATATAAAAACTATAATTTTTTGTGTCTAGAACACCAAAATCTAGCACAACTATACTCTCATTGCAGTAGAGCAATACATTACCTGAGCGTTCTCCGTGATAGAGGCCGATCTCATATTTATTGTCCCGATAATCCAGGAATGTCCAGTTCATTTGACTCACCTACGCTAGCTAAGAGTGAAAGAATATGACTATTTTGACGTTTAAATTCTTTATATATTGTAGAAACGCCTATTGAAATTACGAATAATGGATAAAACGGTACTGAAAAAAAAGATCAAAAAACTAATCAGTCAATATGAATCAGATCTTAAGAGCGTAGAAGATATGACCCAACCAGTCAAGCCAGAAAATTCTCTAGGACGTATATCTAGAATGGATGCTATCAACAATAAAAGCGTTATGGAGGTCACGCTCAGAAATACGAAAAGTAAACTGAACAAACTTAAGATAGCCCTCAAAAATCTGGATGATCCATCTTTTGGAAAATGTGCTTCCTGTAAAAATGATATTCAGGAAGGTAGATTATTATTTATGCCAGAGAGTTCTAAATGTGTGCGTTGTGCGAGTAGATAGGGGGCATATATCAAACTCAAGTTTAGCTAAGCTTTTCTGCCTCCCATTCGCTTCCGCGGTTCCTTCCATTGTCGACTACTGTAGCCACTCTACGAGTTCATTCAGTCATGTTAAGAAACTGGTTCAGCCTTGATTTTTTGCTATTTTGTTACGAAGCACAGAGTAGATAAAGTAAGGATAAACCTAAGTTTCACCTTTGGTAATTTCATTCTTATTAACCACCGAAAATTCTAAATAAGAATTATTGAAACTACGCTGTGTGCCTTACTCGCTATCTTATAGATAGAGATAAAAATCTAAATTAAAATTATTAGAACTTAAGCCTAGGGCAGATACCTTAGCTGCATTACTGTGTAAGTAACCAAGTAAGAATCTAGTTTTTTTATTGAATCTATAACCAGTTTTTAGCTCTATCCTTCTAGTTGATTCCGAAGTGTCATTTTCTATTTTTTGCCTGCCTAGGGCAAGGACGATATCATAGAGAAAAGTTTGGTTTTCATATTCCAGATTAGACAACTGTAAAAAGGCCTCGACGTTCTGATAATAGTTAGGACTAAAATATTCCTGACGACTAAATAAGAATTCGAAACTTGAAAATTCGGCACCCAACTTAATATTGGGATATTGCGTTATCGAATAGAATAGGGATGCAAGAATATAATTTCTTTTGTTTCCATCATTCTGGGTCGTTCTTATAAATTGCGAATAAGCACCTATTTTCTTAGAGAAATCAAAATTATAACTCAGGTAGTAATTTGTAAAACGTATGTTCTCATCTAGTAAGGTAGGACTATAGTCTAGGAGGTCTCTGTCTATCCCTAGTTCTAGGTTTAGCGCTTTTCCTAGTTGACCTTTAATAGCTAGATTATAGATGAGTTCTTCTCGAGAATTTCTAGAACAAGAAATCTTTGCAATTCCTAGATCTGTTATGAGTTGCAAGGAAGGTCTTATTTGTAAAATATTACCAACACCTGCTCTAATGATACTAGCACTACTCATATCGTCTTGGCTAGTGTTTTTTCTGTTTACAAATATGCTAGGCGTAAAGCTTTCACTTTTATTAAACTGAATTTCTGTACCGAAAATAGTGGAATTGTTCTGGCCTATATCCGTATTCCTATCTACATAGAGGTGGAGTAGAGGTCTCGATTCTTGTTTTAGTTTTTCTAATAATCTTTCAGCATCTACTCCGCCGGGTTCTATACTTAGCGCTTCTTTTAATTTAGTTATGGCTTTGTTTTTTTTCTTAAGCGCTATTAGACTTTCCACAATACCCATTTTGATCTGGTAATTATTAGCTTGTCTTTTCTCTAATGCAAGATATTCCTCATGCGCTTTTCTAAATGATTTATTCTGTAAGTTTAATTTAGCTTTTTCTAGGTCTATCTGTAAGTCTGTTCCTTCCGCTTCTTCCATCTCTTCTAAGAAGTAGAAGGCTTCGGCATATTTATTATTTGCAGCCAGTGCCCTTGTATAATTTATGCCGGAGATTATTTTTTCGTATCTATCTTCACTGTTTAGTTCTATCGCTTTTTCTGCATACCTGAGAGCTGATTTTCTTTTATGTAAAATTAAGCTAGTCTTTGATAGACCGTTGTAACTTAGAAAGGGATTCATCTCTAGGCTTTCCATTTTTTTGTAAATGGTGTTGGCATCAGATATTCTATTCCAGTCAATATATAGTTCAGCTATGTTATTGTAGATGTCTTCGTCTGCTGGAAATGTACTATCTAGTTCTAGTAAGATATATTCGGCATCTTTAAAATTATTTTGCCTTTTCATTTGATTAGCATAGCCTAGGTTACTTATCCTTATGGCCTCTTGAGCATTTTTATTTTCAGGTTCTAGAAGTTGTAGTTGTTTAGCAAAATTTATTGCACCTATAAAATTTTCGGTAGCTGTAAGTGCTCTAATATAGCCCGTGAGTGCATTGGAATCAGTTTTGTCTTTACGTATTAGTTGCTCATATAGTCTAGCGGCAAGACGATATTGTTTGTCCCACATATAGGCCTCTGCGAGATTCAGTTGTACTTGATAATCATCAGGATATTGCTCTTGGAGTTTCAGGAAATTTAGAATGGCAATATTTGTTTTTCCTTTTAGCCCTATTGCTCTGTTATAGTTTATTTGTGCTGTCTTATTGTTAGCATCTGATAATAGTATTTGTTCGAAAAATTGTTCTGCTTTTTCGTAATCGCCCTTATTTAGATAATATAATCCTGTCTGCATATCATTTGTCTGTCCAGTAAGAGTACACAGCCCTAAAACGCTTAGTAAAAGACATAAACTACAAATAGTGATTTTCTTCATCATACTAAAGATAGAATACGTTTGCACATATTCCATCTATTAGATTCTAAAAATTGCAATACCTCACATTAGTATAAATCCTATAGCGATGGATATAACCCATCTATTTTATAGTTGTTTTTTATACCCCGAATGGTTTAGATTAATCCCAGACATATTCGTCATCAAAATTCACATCATGTAATTTTAGCAGTTGACGAAATATTACCCCGTTGGAGTATTTGACCTGAATACTCTTGATAGAATAAATTAATAGATTTAAGTACGCTGTTGTAAGCTCCTACTTTCCGATATCAATTATATAATATAATTTTAGCGCCCAACATTTCCTCTGGAATCAGGAAAGCATCGACTAGGCCTCCAGCTTCGTATCGTAGTTCCTGACATAATTTATTGGTTACTCGTCGTATGGCTTTAGATTTTGTCCCATCCATGTAGTCATTTTCGAGGAACCAGCCTTTGTGCTTTTCTATGGTAGAAAGTGCATAGAGCTGATATACTTTGAGCAATACTTTTTGTTCTGGACCTTCTTCCATTGCCTCTAATCTTTTGATAAATGCTTTTATTGCCATTCTATCGACATAGGCTTTGGCAAGTTCGATCATGTGGTTCTGGCATTTCAGATAAGCCTTGTAAGGATCTATTCTTTTCTTCAGATAGTCCTGCATTCTCTGACTTACCGTCAGCAATAATTTTTTCTCTCTATATCTGAAAGCGTCCTTATGGAACTCGATATCCATAAGATGTGATACCTTACTATTTCTCTGGAAAACAGGATTAAACTCTGTTGCTTTTTGAGAAAGTCTACTTCCTAAGTAACGCATCACAGCTCGGAAGCCTTCATCGTTGAATGATTTTTTAAACTTAGTTAACAGTCCCTTTGCAACTAGCTGCAGGAGAACAGTATTATCCCCTTCAAATGTTGTAAATATATCTGTATCCGCCTTGAGATCTGTAAATCTATTTTCTGCTAGGTAACCTTTTCCACCACAAGCTTCTCTACATTCTTGTATCGTGTGCGTGGTATGCCAGGTAGCAATCGCCTTAAGTCCAGCAGCATCTGTTTCTATTTTTCTAGTGTCCCCATCTTCTTCTAAGTTAGCATAGTCTACGACAACATCACTCATAGCAAAGTAGAGTCCATATGTTTTTGCCAGGAGAGGGAGTAACCTTTTCTGATGGGAAGGGTAGTCCATCAGAATGGTTTCTGGTTCTCCTTCCTTACCAGCAAATTGCTGCCTTTTAAGCCCATATTTGATGGCAATCGTAAGGGCAGTCTTAGATGCGTTAAGTCCTGCAAGTCCTACAGATATCCTCCCCGCTACTAAGGCACCTAACATGGTAAAAAATCTCTTGTTAGGATCAGCTATAGGGCTGTAATATTTTCCTTCGTCTGTAATAGACCCGTACTTGTTGAGTAAGTTTTCTCTTGGTACTTCTACATCATGAAACCATAATCTGCCATTGTCTACACCGTTCAGTCCCATTTTGTAACCACAATCTTCTATCTCTACACCTGGGAGTAATTTGTTTTCTGCATCTCTCACCGTAACGAGAATAGCATGGACGCCATGATTTTCTCCATCTACGATAAGCTGAGCAAATACGGCTGCCATACTGCAGTGCATGGCATTACCTATATATTCTTTTCCAGCACTTCGCACCGGCGTGTTGACGATAATGCTATCATTTTCTTTATTGTACGTTGCGGTCGTTTCTAAGCCTTTGACATTAGACCCATGACCTGTTTCTGTCATTGCAAAACATCCGAGAAGATCAGTAGAAATAAGTGGCGCGATATACTTTCTATGGTGCACCTCTGTCCCTAGTCCGTGGATAGCACCGCCAAATAATCCGAATTGCACACCGAATTTTATGGTAAGACTCAGGTCGTGATAACCTAGCATCTCGAAGACTGTAATATGATCCCCAGCCTTCTGTAAGCCACCGAATTTTTTAGGAAAAGCGTATGCACTTAATCCTTGATCGGCTAGTGCCTTAAGTTGGTCTAGCACGTGATTTCTATACTCGTCCTTATCTCTGATCGTTTGGTAAGCAAAAAAAGGATCTCTCATAAGCTTACGCATACGCTCTTTCGTAACAGCATAGGGTCCTTCTAGAGCTGCCCCTAATTTGACAGGAGAAAAACTACAAGCTTTCTGAGTTTCTATCTCGTCTGTCCCAGAACCTCCAAAAACTAAATTCTGACTTATAGAATTATCTATACCTAACGCCTCTTCTATTTCCGATAATGCTTTTCTTGTCTTGGGTGAATTCCAAACAATATCATTTCTGTAATTAGTGCTTGCTTGTGCTATTTCGAACCCTAAATCTGCTAGGGAGTGTTTTTTCTGATAAGGAATATCCTGAGAATATTTTCTGATCTCCCGAGCCCATGATTTAAATATTTTATCAGAAGGAGGATGTAGAGGATTAGTCCACTTGACAAGATATTTCCTATCGTCTTCTGTCAAAAAAGGGAAGTCTTCTAAGGTCTTATGGATGACTTTCATTTCACTAGGACTCAGCACACTGTCTGACCACCCTACGTAAAACAAGGGTAACATACTCAGTATACCGGGTGAGAAGTTTTCTTTTTCTTTTTCTTTTGTACTCATATTGTCCTTATTTTGAAAAAATAATACCCTAAATTAACGAAACTAGATATGATTATATGAGTCAAATAAATGCTTCATTTCTATTTTTTTACATACTAATCTGTGTTCTCTAGTACTGTCAAAACAAAAAGTTCTTATTTTTGATTCAAATCAATGAAAAAATATGGGATTATTAGAAGGAAAAACTTGTCTTATTACTGGTGGATCTAGGGGAATAGGAGAATCTATAGTGCGATCTTTTCACAAGGAGGGAGCGTCGGTTATATTTACATATAGATCATCTGCAGAAAAATCTGAAGCTATCGTGGCAGAGTTAGGAGATAGAGTGCATGCAATAAAATCGGATGCTAGTAGCTATGAGCAAGCGGAACAACTAGTAAAACAAGTGACAGAAAATCATCCTAAGATAGATGTACTGATCAATAATGCTGGAATCACTCAGGATACACTGATGCTAAGAATGAGCGAGGAACAATGGGATCGGGTTATCGATGTCAATCTGAAATCTGTGTTTAATGTTACGAAACAGATACTTAAGCATATGCTGAAGAATAGAGCTGGGTCTATAATCAATATGTCTTCTGTAGTAGGTGTATTCGGAAATGCTGGACAAGCTAATTATGCTGCTTCTAAAGCTGGAATAATAGGATTTACTAAATCTATTGCCAAGGAAGTAGGATCTAGAGGCATAAGATGTAATGCTATAGCACCAGGATTTATCACAACAGAAATGACAGGAGAACTGGACGAGAAAGTAATCAAGGCCTATGAAGATGCGATACCGCTTAAGAGAATGGGGTCGGGAGATGATGTTGCTAATGCCTGTATTTTTCTAGCCTCTGATCTATCTACTTATATATCAGGACAAACCCTCAGCGTATGTGGAGCACTAAATACATAGCCGCAGTAGGAGCGGTAGCCATCATCTGTATCCTCCTTGCTTGTAAGACACAAAAGCTTCAATATATAAGCTTGACACAGGTGGAGCAACTAGAAACTCTGGCAACTGAAAGCCCTATAGAAAGTAAGGGGAAAAAAGGCTGTTCCGATCCGCTTAACTATATACCAGATATGGAATTTCCTGACCTACATAAGCCCCTAGATCTGCGTGTCAATATACACTTTATGTATAATGGAGAAGGAAAAGGAAATTTTGGAAAAGCGGAAGGAAAAAAGTTTATGATCGAGTTACTTAATAATGCAAATGAACGAATCTCTGAGAACAAGAAAATGAAACTTCCCAAAGGAAATGATACACCTGCTTTGCCTATAAACTACCAGTACGTGATAACACCATCTACGGATGATCCGAGCGATGATGGATTCTATTATCATAATGATGATGAGCTATATTATTTTATCAACAAGGGAAAAAATAGAAATAATTACGATAGAAAAGTGATCAACAAGTACAAGATAGGTAGCGATTCTATCATTAATATATTTATTCTGCCTCATCACCCTGATAGTGTAAAGTCTAAAACTTATAAAGGACATGGATCAGGTATTGCACTAGGATCAGATCTTAAGGTTTCTGGTTTGTACTCTAATGAAAGAAAGTCATGGAAATATGCTACACTAGTAAATCATGAGATAGGTCATATTCTAGGCCTAAGGCATTCTTGGATCAACAATGATGGATGTGATGATACTCCTAAACATCCTAATTGCTGGGACGACAGTGATTCGAGATGCGATGGACTTGCTTCTAATAATATGATGGATTATAATAATAGCCAAGGAGCAATTACGCCTTGTCAGATAGGGATAATGTATAAGAATATATCTAAAAGTAGTAGTATGCAGCGTAAGCTTTTTGTTCCTAATTGGTGCGAACTAGATCCATCCATAGCGCTCGTAATAGATACAAAAAAAACGTGGGGAGGGGCTAAGGATGTCTCTAATGATATTATTGTAGCGAAGGGAGGTGAGCTGACTATAAGTTGCAGATTATCTATGGCTCAGGGTGGTTCTATTACGGTAGAACCTGGAGGCAAGCTGATCCTTAATAACGCCTTGTTACATAATGACTGCGGGCATAACTGGAAAGGTATCAAAATAGGAAAATCTGGAAGCAATATAGGACAAGTAGAATATATAGGAAAAGTCCTGATAGAAGATGTGGAACAGTCTTAATAAGTCAAGGAACTCTTATGGAATCTATTTTCTATTTATAGCCCTTAGTTTGCTTATATTCTATCCTACCAGAAACGGAGGGATGGTGACGGATTTTACAGGTTGGATGTTGAGATATAGAGGTGGCGGTTTTACTGATATAGCTACTTGTTTTGGTTTTCCCAGCTTGCATCAAGCCTTTCATTTGCTCAACTATTCTTTCTACAAGATAGTCGGGATGGATCCTTTTGCTTGGTACTTTCTCTATGCAATATTACATGGTATAAACACGGGTCTACTTTTCAGACTTACAGATATATGGAGGATAAGATGGCGCCAGCATTCTTCCATAATCTATCCTATGGCCGCGGCCTTTCTTTTCTTAATATCCCCCTATCAGGTAGAAGTAGTTGTCTGGAAGGTATGTATTCATTACCTGCTGAGTACAGCGTATACTTTAGGCGCTTTATTATTGCTGATCCGTTATCTGGAGCGAAAAAAAAAGGTCTATTTGTTATTCCATCATGCACTAGTAATTACAGGGATGTTTACGCTAGAGATAGGTCTCGCTGCACCGTTTATTTTTTTTGTATTCGTAATCGCAGATTATTACCATGTAAAAGAACAGGTATCACCTTTGCAGGGTACACTTAAGAATGTTTTTCTTCCACAACTTCTATTTTTAATCATCTACTTTTTGTTAAACAAACTTATTTTAGGAGATTGGGTAGGGCATTATGGAGCGGAGAAACACTTGGTTTTTTCTCCACTAATATTGGTATCTCATGGGTGGCAATGGTTTGCTAAGTACGTTGGTAATTTACATTTTTTACCACTAGATTCTAAGACATTTTTATATGCATATCTTGCTAGACCGTTAGTGAGCTATAGCCTTCTTATTGTGGCAGTATCTTGTCTTATATCTGGCGTGTTCTATTATAGAAAATTATCACCTAATGTCAAGATAGGGGGAGTAAGTCTACTGATGTTTTTCATGGCTATTTTTCCTATAGTTAATTTATATTTTTTGCACACAATGCCTTATGATAATGATCGATATGGCTATTATGCAAGTCCTTATTTTTATCTCTGTGTCGTGAGTTTTATTTTTTATGTACCTAGGGCATTTAGATATGCGTTATTATTCTGGTATATCGTATGGCAAGGTTTTTTACTTGTTTCCATGATAAAGGATGCAAATTCTACTTCATACATGACTGCTGGATTGCTAGAAAATTTCCCTTGTGAAAAAGTAGAAGGCAAATCTGTGTTTCTCCTTGGTCTTCCTGATAATTATCGAGGGCATCCTATGTTTAGAGATTTCTCTGGAAGAGCAGAAGCTTTCCACGAGTCACTAGATTTGTTTTATGATAAGACCTTATGTAGCCGCGCGGAGATATATGATATAATGCAATATAATATGACAAATGATAATAGTGCGCTTAATGCATACTATGAGACGCCAGATAGAATAAAAGTCTTCTTCGCTCAGGATGGCACCTGGTTCTGGAGAAATAGCATAGGAGCAACAAGTTATGAAACAGAAGAGTATAGAGTAGAGCTGAAGGGATGGTACTATCTTTTACATCTTAAGAAAGAACAGAATAATGCGATATTTTTATATCCTGACGGAGATCGATGGATGGAAGTGGAACAGAGATTTTATAAGGATTAGTGGTTGCTTCACTACATTTTTTCAGATCAATATTTATTACTGCGAGACGGATAGTTAAATCTGCTCATCAGTCCCGTAGAGTGAATACCTCTTCTTCCTCTGATGTACGAATCAAGTTCTCGATATTGATCACTCCGGAGTCTTCAGTTATTTTGACATAAGAATGAGAAATAGTTGCTACTCGATCACTCCTTCTCATAACGAAGTCATTTTCTGGATCTCCGATATTTCCGGTAAGATGGATTTTCTTCATTCTACTAGCTATGTCACCTATTTCTTTTTCATACAGTTGCTTTACTAGTTTTTTTCTTTTCTCTATGATAGGATCGTCATATAAGGTGCAGGAAGACCATACATGTAGTGACTCAGGATCAAGTATTTCTATGTACCTATATACGGCATCCCATCTCAGCTCATATAGTCCAATTTTATCTTTGATAATCATAGTGAAGGGCTCCATATCTGTAAAGTCATAAGTTTTTAAAAAATCTTGCGTGTTCTCATACAAGAAGTAGGATTTACACATAATACCCCTGCTCAGGCGGTAGTTATACCAATTCTAGTTTAGAATGACGGTAATTATTTATTTTGTTCTTCATGTTCCTTCGTTAAAAAGCCTCGCCGAACCTATGGGTTCGCCTACGTTTTTTGCCTTGATCCATTTTGAACAATTCTAAATCCTTTTCCGTCATCTAAAAATAGAAATGGTATTATTCTTTCTCTTGTGCCTTATGAAAGCGCCATTAAGTATACAGGCAGCTCTGCCATCTTGTGCGACTACTAACCAGCTCCCACCCTTGGGGTCTCTAGGGTAATATATCGTGTTGAGTGGATAAGAAGTATCTCTTTTTAGCGGGGTATTAGCTCTAGACGGAGCCTCATCCCTATTAGAACTTATGAGGTATCCATCCGGTAAAGGTACGTAACTGACTAAGCACATGCACTGGGAATTATGAAGTAATTAGATGAAGCAACTGAGTATATGTAGACCTTACTAGTAGCATAAGCATATTTAAGTATGAACAAAATCCCTTCAATATGGGGAAAATTAGTAAGTTTAAGCTTAATTAGTTAATTACAAGTTCTTCAAAACAAAGCCAAGACTTAAGAAATAAGAAATTAAATGTCCCAGAATACCAAAGAAGCAAAGCTGTCTTTTGAAAAATTATTCAAATTGTACTATGCTCCACTGTTCAATTATGTCAATAAGAACCTAAGAAACAGAGAGGACAGCAAGGAAATTGTTCAAGATTCGCTGATAAAGATATGGAAGAAGAGAGATAATGTAGATTTGGATGGACCAACTATAAAAAGTTACCTATTCACGACAGCAAGAAATACGCTCATAGATTTCGTAAGATCTCGCAAAGATACTGAATCTTTGGATAAGGCAAACGCTGAAGCTATAAGCGATGTCGTAGATGAGTCAGAGATGGATTCTTTACTCATAAGGTCGGAAATCATGAAATCTCTAGATACAATGAAGCCAAAGAGAAAAAAGATCTTCATGATGAATAAGCTGGAAGGATACACTTATAAGGAAATAGCTAAGCATTTAGATATCTCTGAAAGAGCTGTTGAAGATAACATGGCTAAAGCGTTTATGCAATTAAAAGAAGACCTGAAAGATAAAAGAGAATTATTTTATTAAAAGATGTGACTAAACATAAAATCTTCGTATTAAAGATATGTTACACCCAGACAATATATTAAAATACTTAAACAAGACGGCCTCAGAATCCCAGGTGAAGGAGCTAGATAAGTGGCTCAATGCCTCTGTAAAAAATCGGGAGGAATATGAATTCCTTGCGACTATTCATCAGGAATCTAACCATCTTGCCGACTTTGATCTACCAGATGTAGATGCAGAGTGGGGAAAATTTATGGCCAGTATCGATGCGCCAGTCGCAACTTCGCCACTTACTGTTGTTAAAAAATCTGAAGCCAAAGTCTTTGGGCTTCGGCAATTCTTGAGCTACGCCGCTGCTGCTTCAGTAGCACTGATAGCTGGAATATATCTTTTCTTTCCTAAAGATAATATGATAACGGTAGAATCGGGAGCCAGTGATATGGCGATAAGTCTATCAGACGGTAGCAATATATTGCTGAACGCTAATAGTGTTTTTACTTACCCTGAAGATTTCACAAAAGAAAAATTAAGAGAAGTTAAGTTAGTCGGTATGGCTAATTTTGATATAGCGAAAGATGCTATCAAGCCTTTCCTTATAAGAGCAGATGAAACAACAGTCAAAGTGATGGGGACTACCATAGATGTAGCCGCTGATCCAGGCTACTCCAAAGTAGCAGTGATAGAAGGCAAGGTAAAATTCTATGTAGGTGATGATGAAAGTAGTGCAATGATGCTAAACACTGGAGATATTGTAGAATATGCTAATGGTCAAATGAACAATATAACACCTAAGCCGGAACCTATTCCAGAGCCAGAGCCAAAGGAAGAGCTGAAGCCAGAACCGATACCAGAACCAATACCAGAGCCAGAACCTGTTATAGAAAAAACACCTGAGCCGGCGCCTAAACCTGTAGAGAAACCTGAGCCAGTGCCAGAACCGATACCAGAACCTGTTGTAGAGGAGCCAGCTGTAAAATTAGGAAAATACACACTAGAGACAGTTATAATGGAATTGGAGCGAAAATTTGAAGGAAAATTCAAGAAAAACAGAAAGTGTAAAATAGATAAAAAGATAATTGTAAACGTTAACCTTAATTCTGATCTATCAGACATCATTAAGCAGATAGAAAGTGATGTAAAAATAGAATACAACCAAGACAAATGTTCTGATTGCTATGAGCTTGAGAAAGTTCTAGACAAGGAATAATTTTTCTATATAATTCTCTCCCGACAATACTTCAAGTACAATCAGAAGTGAATTAGACAATAAAAATCCTAAGGTGTATAAATTGTGAAAAGTCATGCTAATACCATGACTTTTTTTATATGTATACCATTAGTTATGGGCGAGCTAGTTGCTGCCTAGTAATACCATTTCTATTTTTAGATGACGTAAAAGGATTTAGAATTGCTCAAATGGATCAAGGCAAGAACCAATGAGTTCGACGTAGTCGAATAAAGTATGAAAGTGCTTTAATTGAGAGAACCCTGCCTCCTTGCATCCGGCAGGCACAGCACAAAGCGGACGGGCTAGCAAAGAACCCATAGGTTCGGCGAGGCTTTTTAACGAAGGAACATGAAGAACAAAATAAATAATTACCGTCATTCTAAACTAGAATTGGTATAAGCTGACAATGAACGGTTAAAAAAGAAATCCTAATCCTATTTAAGATCTTTAGTTTGTGTAATATGCTGCTCTTTGTTTAACGTATTTACTGCCCGTTGGATATGGGTTATGAAACGCATCATCTTCTAAATATTGCTATGAATTAGTTTTTTTCAAAATAAAAATAGCTTTCCTACCAACCATTATTGTTTTATAAGCAACTATAAGGTTAGAAGCATAACTAATGGGATTAGCAAGAATACATAAATTAAAAAATACAATTCCGATTTTGGGAATAGAACGCAGGACAGAAAAGGAGTTAATAAGAAGTGTAGCTTCGGGTAATCGGGCTGCCCAGAAGGAACTTTACCAGAAATATTTTGGTAAAATGTCAGGCGTAGCAATTAGGTATACAAGGACTAAAGAAGAAGCATACGAAGTGCTTAATGATGCTTTCATGAAAGTATTTGATTCCATAGAAACCTATAAAGGCGATAGACAACTCTCAGCTTGGATATACAAGATAGTTCTTTATACAACTTATGCATATGCTCGTAAAAACTACAAGATCAGTGAGATAAAAACCGAATTACAACACACAGATGTAACTGTAGAAAATGAAGCCTTATCCAATCTAGGCTTAGCGGTCATATATGAAAAAATACAGCAACTTCCCGATACTCATCGATTAGTCTTTTCGATGTACGTAATAGATAACTTGAAGCATAAGGAAATTGCCAAGAGATTAAAAATCTCAGAAGGTACTTCAAAATGGTATCTCTCGAATGCGAGAACTAAATTACAAGAACTCTTAAAAGAATCATAATCATGAAGAACAAAAATAATCAATTCGACAAAGAGCTTCACGATAGACTATCTAATGAGGAATTACCATTTGATCCGTTAGCATGGGATATGATGGAAGAAAAATTAGATAAAAAACCTAAGAGATTTTTCTTGTTCTGGATATTTACCTATAGATATTTACTAGGTAGCCTCTCTATATTACTCCTAGCAACTTTTATATACTGGTCATTTCATTATAACAATTTGGTAGATAGAAGTCACTCAGAAGTAGTACCCATTAGCGACATCACGTCTGATAGAATAAATGCTACTTCTGAGACCTCTACCATTACAGCTCTTTCTTCTGAAGTATTACCACAGATGTCTGAAAAAGAGGTCAAGTCATCGCCAATATTTATAGACACTGCAGAGAGGATTTCTGAGATAATAAATAAACCAATATCCAGCGTAGTAAATAATGTCAAGGATAGAAAATCTATAGTAAATATAGGGCTGAGAGATGATCAAATACCTGATAATTTTATTAAGTCAAGTTCGATAAAAGTAGAAGGGATTCAAAATATATTAGACAAAAAAAATACTGCTCAAATAGAAAAAAGCAAATCAATACCTAACTCCTTATTAGAAGCCGACGAATCGGATAATGAATACAGAATAATCAATAGCTTATCGAATATAAATAATTTAGAAACAGCTTTATTTGCGTTTGATCGTGAAATGGATTTTAACATCGATATAGAAAACATCGATCGACCAAAGCACCAGATTAATATGACTTTTGGCGCTGGGATGACACAACTTGACATTGATGAACCCTTTGTAGGAGGTATAACTCCTGAGGCAGTTTCTAACCAAGAAATGTTTGTTTCTCTATCCTACTTATATAGGATGAATCGAAATTGGGGAATCGAAATTGGTGCTCAAGCTGCATATACATCTCAAAAAATCGCATACTATTTTCAAGAAGGAGAATTTAATTTAGCTGCATCAGAGTATGGTATTTACAATGTGAATGCCTTTGAAGGAAAATATGAACTCTTTACTAATATTCATTTTTTCTTACCTCTTAATCAACGGTCAGAATTAGATTTTTATGGAGGTTTCTATACGCTTAATCCATTCAGTCAGCAAGGAGCATGGGGAAGTGGAGGAGGAACATATTCACGATTAAACGAAGATGTTATATTGATAGGATCAAGAGTAAGTGGTACTTCAGGTGCTTATAACGGTGGAAGAATTAAGCTGGGAATGAATTATAATTTCCTGACAAATAAACTTAATAATGTTGGTGTAGGTATAGCATATATGCACCAAATAAATAATGTTGTTGAAGGCACTTATACGCTAATCCAAACTTCTGAAGAAGCTAAAGTAAGTGGAAATTTAAGAGCTAATCCTTCTGGCTTTAAAGTACAATTGACATATGGTTTTGGATTAAAACGACTCCAATGGAACAAAAGCAAATGGAGGAAGCCATCGCCTAAGACGCCTTGGTATGTAGGCTTGCGATATGGGACTAAAAAATTTATACTAGGGGATGACTTAAGTAGAGCTTTAGTCAATGCGCCATCAAATAAATATCAAAGCATATATGTAGGTCATTATATTAAACAAAAAATTGCTTTTGAGATTGGCCTAGAATATTCTGAATTTACTTTTTCTACTCCATTAAACGAGCAATTTATTCTGAAGAGTCAAAAATTAATCTCTGTGCCATTTGCACTGAGATACGATTTAGTGCAGACTAACAGATTATCACTTTATGGCAAAGGGGTATTCAGCACAGACTTTAGATTGAACCAACGAAGGAACTTCCCTACATTTGAGACTGGATTTTTAACTGATAAAAACAACTTACTTTTAAATACAGGATTAGAAGCGGGAGTAGATTTTAGGATTGTCAAAGGCGTGAATATCGGATTGGTTGGGAAGTACAATCATGCATTTAGGAGAGCTGCTCAATATCAATACCCTGAGTTGACGTCACAGAATGATATAGTATTCCGTGATATTAATCTTAAGAACACGAGCTTCTCGTGGGGAGTAGAGCTGAAGTATTATTTTAATTCGTATTAAACTTATAAATAACATTAACATCTGGAAAGTCAAATCAATATTCTTTCTGAGAATAATATGTTTTTCCTACAGTTCAACCTGCGTGTTCTCATAGGAATACCTCTGCACATATGATTTAGTAAAAAAGAGGGATAATTATCCCGCAATAAATTAATATTCATTTTTAAACAAAAAAAGTTATGAAAAATCAAATCTTATTCTTATTTCTTATGCTATTCACAATTGCTTGTAGTAAAAGTGATCAGCCGACGCTCACTCTCCAAGAACAAGTTACAGGGGAATGGCAGATCCATTCTTTTGTTATTAATTCTTGTCCTTTAGCTGAAGATAATTTGCCTTTTACAGTTTCGAATGAAGATGGTTGCATAGATATAATGGGCGATACTAGTTGCATGTCTATTCTTGTCTTAGAAAATGGTAAGGCTGAAGTTCGGGATGGACAAGTCAGTGGAATGGAGGATGTACAAATAATGACTTATGAGTTAGACGAAATCAAATCCACTATCACCATATGTCATGAGTTAGAGGACTGCATAATTTTCTCACTTAGAGGAGAGGGTCTTTTTACTGACATGGATGAGGAGGGGTGTATATGTACTATTGGATTTGTAAAAATGTAATAATACTCAAAATATTATTCTATTGTAATGGAGAGTCCGCTATCGGTTTCTCCATTATCTTTTATAACAGGCACACTTTAAGATATCATAATGATTCTAAAGAGAATCTGTTAAAATAAAGCCATGAGCGAATGTTTTCGTTGCAGATCAAATGATTAGAACAATACTCGTGATAAGTGAATCACGAAATGTGGACGAGCTGACTCATATCGGGTGCCGCGACACGTAGTAACCTTAGCTATCTTATATTTCTATACGGATTTAAAAACTCAAATTTCTAACAAGCTAAACTTGCCTACGGCTCAAACAATAGTCTATTCTTAACGAAATTAGAGCCTATAATACCAATTCTAGTTTAGAATGACGGTAATTATTTATTTTGTTCTTCATGTTCCTTCGTTAAAAAGCCTCGCCGAACCTATGGGTTCGCCTACGTTTTTTGCCTTGATCCATTTTGAACAATTCTAAATCCTTTTCCGTCATCTAAAAATAGAAATGGTATAAAACCTAAAGAATGATAAAGGCCATTAATAATTTCTTCTTATTCATTTATCATCCCTAAGTGTAATCTTTTTTATATCTATAAAAATTTTATGTAGAAAATCTATTGCCTTACAAATCTCCTAGCTGCGGCCTTAGTATTATTTCTTCTAAGACGGCAGATGGACTTAGATTTATTAAAGTATAGCAGATCTCTGCAATATCCTTAGCTTCCATCAGTCTTTCTCTGGGTAGATCTACTCCTTCCCAAGAATGAGACCAGGTGGCGCCAGGTAATATAGATGTTACTTTTATACCGCTTTCTTTGAGCTCTTCTCTTAGTACTTTAGAGAACCCTAGCATGGCAAACTTGGAAATGCTATATGATCCACCATTAGGATAGGCTATCTTACTTGCTATAGAACACATATTGACAATCAGGCCTTTCTTCTTTGTGATCATACTGGGTACAATAGCCCTAGTCAGGTGATACGCACTATACAAGTTAGTTTCTATCATCGAAGCTAACGCATCATCTTTTTCTTCGAGGAGTAATCCTGGATAGAATACGCCAGCATTATTGATCAGAATATCTATAGTGTCCCATTTTTCTTTGACATAAGAGGCAAAATCTTTTAGTTGCTCTCTATTGCTCACATCACAGACGCTTGTAAGAACTTGGACTGTAGGATAAGCCCCTTGATATTCTTTGCGGAGCTGATCTAGATCTTCTTGTGACCTAGCACAAAGGGCAAGATTTATACCTTTACTTGCGTATAGATTTGCTATTGCTCTGCCTATTCCTTTTGTAGCTCCCGTGATAATTGCGTTCATCTTTTCAGTATTTTTAGTAGATCGTTAAATTCGTCAGATAAAATAGTCTATTTTTGCAGCACTAAAGTACAATTGGTATAAGACTAGATACAGTTTATGGTAAAGAATTTATTTTTCCATCTAGGTAAATTTGTATTATGGCACGGACAGATATTCCGTAAGCCAGAGAATATGAGTATGTACTATAAGGAAACGATGCGACAGATGTATGATATCGGGATAGGCTCACTGACGATCGTATTACTGATATCTTTTTTTATGGGAGCGGTAACAGCAGTGCAGTTCTACTATCAGTTGCAAGGCACCTTGTTTCCTAGATATTACATCGGTTATGTAGTCAGAGATATGGCCATTATAGAAACGGCAGCGACCATTACCTGCCTCGTTCTAGCAGGTAAAGTAGGGTCTAATATGGCAGCGGAGCTCGGTGGGATGCGGCAGAAAGAACATATAGATGCTATGGAGATTATGGGAGTCAACACGGCTGCCTATCTCATTATGCCTAAGATGCTTGCCGCTATGTTGGTTATACCTGTACTTGTGAGTGTTTCTGCTATTGTAAACATTACAGGAGGATATGTCGGTAGTGTAAGTACTGGAATATTGACCAATACAGAATATCTCAAAGGATTGAGAGCATTCTTTATACCAAATAATTTTCTGATCATGTATGTCAAAGCCTTTACCTTTGCATATATAATTACCTCAGTTTCCTGTTATCAGGGATATTTTGTAAAAGGAGGTAGTATAGAGCTAGGAAATGCAAGTACTAGAGCAGTTGTTTTTTCTGCTACTCTAATTATATTATTCGATTATTTGATTGCTATAATATTAACATAGGCTATGATAAGAATAGAAAACATTCATAAGTCATTTTCTGATCTGCATGTATTGAAAGGTATAGATTTTACCTTTGATACCGGTAAGACGAATCTAATTATAGGCAGGAGTGGAGCTGGAAAAACAGTTCTCCTAAAGATTTTAGTAGGATTGCTAGAACCTACAGAGGGAGAAGTATGGTATGATGATGTCAAAATGAGTACGCTTTCTAAACTACAAAAGAGAGCCATAAGGATGGATGTTGGAATGCTATTCCAAGGTAATGCCCTGTTTGATTCTCTTACCATAGAGGAAAACATTAGATTTCCCTTAGACATGTTTACTAAGAATAAGCTTAGTGTTAAGAGGGATAAGGTAAATTTATGTCTAAAGAGAGTGGGACTCGAGGGAATAAACGATAAGTTTCCATCAGAGATAAGTGGAGGAATGCAAAAAAGAGTAGGTATAGCCAGAGCGATTGTTCTTAATCCGAAGTACCTGTTTTGCGATGAGCCGAACTCAGGATTAGATCCTAAGACTTCTATTACTATAGACGAACTTATACAGGGAATAACCGCTGATAATAATATCACAACGATTATCAATACTCATGATATGAATTCTGTCATGGAAATAGGAGAAAAAATATGTCTCTTAGATCAGGGCAATCTAGTTTGGAAGGGCAAAAAAAGTGAGATTATGAACACTGATAATAAGACTCTAGAAGATTTTATTTTTGCCTCTCCGTTCTTACAGCGACTTAGAAATAAAGTCTTGTCATAATTTTTTTGGTGCACATTGAGGAAATATAATATATCACGTTTCTACAAGCATTATTTACAATCTTTTTCTGGGCTATCAGCAGAGATATGGTATTTATCTATCGTATTACTGATTAACCGTAGCGGGGCTATGGTCCTGCCATTTATAAGTATATACCTTCACGCAGATCTAGAATTTGCTATAGGCGAGATTGGGATTATCATGGCATTTTATGGTTTAGGATCTATATGTGGTGCCTTTCTGGGAGGATTATTGACAGATAGAATTGGATTTTATAAGGTCCAGTTAGTTAGTTTATTTACAACTTCACTTTCTTTTGTCGGGCTTATGTATCTACAGGGTTTTGCTCCCTTATGCGCTGGTATATTTGTGCTGAGCTTCTTAGCAGATACCATACGACCTGCAAATATGACGGCAATTCAGCATTTTTCTAAACCAGAGAACCTTACTAGATCCTTGTCACTAGTAAGACTAGCGGTAAATCTAGGATTTTCTATTGGACCTTTCCTCGGCGGATATGTAGCTGCTATCTTGGGATTTGAAATGTTGTTTATTATAAATGGATCGGCTATTTTTTTAGGCGGAATTATATTTTTCTTGCTTTTTAGAAATAAGGAAAAAAGATCATCGAGTGAGAAGAAAGTGGGTGAGATCATACAACTACCATGGAAAGACCTAGATTATATAACTTATCTCATACCTTTCTGTGTCATTATTATTGTATTCTTCCAGCTCATCTATACCATACCCTTGTTTTTCAAGAATGTATTTCATTTTGATGAATCACAGATCGGTATTTTCATGGCGATGAATGGTTTTATTATAGTCCTAATCGAGATGCCCTTGGTCCACGAGCTAGAAAGAAAATATAAGCATATCCATCTAGTTGTGTTTGGTGCTATACTGATTGGTCTTTCTTACTTAATTCTAGCTTCTATTAGTCATGCTATATTAGCGGCTTTCTTTTTTACAATATTGATCACCATAGGGGAGATCCTTAATTTTCCGTTTAGTAATACGGTGGCACTCAGGTATACGCAGGACAATAATCGAGGGAAGTATATGGGACTGTATACGATGACATTTTCGGTAGCGCATGTCTTCGCCCCACTTATAGGCTTGCAGTTATCAGAAATTGTAGGCTTTTATTATCTATGGATAGGAGCGGGAATCACTTGTATTTTTATGGCGCTTGTTATGTATACAAAAAATAAGCCCAAGGATGAATTAACAAGCTCGGGCTCTTTCGACTAAGGTCTCAAAATAAGAAAACTACATCTTTAATCTATAGCAAAAATTACAATGCTGTAGAGATTTTAGGGAATAATACGTTTGACTTATTAGAGAACATATTTAGCTTGTAAATATCTTCGTTAGAAGGGATTTACTGCTTTGGATAAGGTAAAAGTATAATACTTTTCTGACATTATCAATCATATGAACATAAATCTTATAAAAAAGTTTTCTATGTGTAATATATTTCAAGACAGTAGATTATAAAGCTTTTGCGTATAACGACGCTTTTCATATTATATTTTATGCTATGTATAATGACTTTCTAGAGCTTGGGTAAAATTTAGATTTAAGATAGAAATGGGAAGAAGTTTCAATCCAATTACATTATGTGCTATATGTTAGTTTTCTGAAGTGAAAGCATAGCGTCTATTTATGCTCCCCAATAGAGATCAGCTTATACCAATATAGTGTTCAAATCGAGTTAATTTTTTACATGAAAATTATATAAACTGAACCTCTATGAGATTGGCTCCGGTTCTGATAAAGCTTTTTTCTGAATAATAAATGTTGTAGGCTAATTCTTAATCCTAGGGCTTTTGTGATTTTACAAATGCAACAGTGTTGCATTTGTAAAATATATGTTTATATTTGCAACAGTGTTGCATTTGTAAAGAACAAAATGATAGATCAACTACAAAAAAAAGCTTTACTCACATCCAGTCTGGAAGCGAAAAACTTATGTATGCAATTTGGACACAAGCTTGCACTGAATAATTTAAGTTTCAAGGTTAATAAGGACAAGATATTTTGTTTACTTGGTCAAAATGGTGCAGGTATGGCCACCACCATTCAAAGAAATACATTTACCAATTGGATAGGATTATTTGTACCTACTATACATATGCAGTTTTCTATGAATACTCTCTGCAAGACTGATATGCGTAATTACTTATTATATATCGCTGCGCTGGAGCAATTTCATGAAGAAAAACGGCTATCATTTTATCCTAAAATATTTAACGAGATACCGATAAAGAACGAAAGATGGGATGCCTACAAGTTAGAATATTTCCAAGACGATCGAGCAATAGAATGGATACCGCTATTACCTATGATTATTATTTGCTTCAGCCTATTACTGTTAGCAAGATGGAGACTGAATTGCCCACTGCTGTAGCTTAGAGATCAGATACAAGAAAGCTATGAAAAGTAAATTATTATTACAACCAAATCCTGATCTAGCGGGATCTATTGCAAGTACCTTGTGCATGATACACTGTATTGTGACACCATTTTTATTCGTAGCCCAGACGATGCATGTAACTTGTGGATCTATAGGTCCTTGGTGGTGGCATGGACTAGATTTTTTATTCCTAATAATAGGATTGTTCGCAATAAGAAAAACGCAATTTACGACATCTCTCCTGTGGATACCTTCTGCCATGTATCTAAGTTGGGCTCTTCTTACTTTGTTAATCCTTAACAATAAGATATCATTTATACCCCTGTCAGGAATGCTGATTTATATACCAGCCTGTGGTCTAGTATGCTTACACATATATAATATAAAGTATTGCCAATGTAATGATGACGAGTGTTGTGTAATGTGATGGATTAAGAAACTTTGTTTAGCTTGGTCTTGTCCCTGTTATGTTTGTTCTGGGAAACATCTTTTAAAAACCAAGCTAACGTTCCATCTGCACTTGCTCCATAAGGTACTACGATAGTTCCTTTAGAATTGTCCTGCATCTTTAGAATGTATAGCATTGAGTTATCATCGGGATTTGACATACCTTCATATCTAAATTCGTCTTCTATAATTACTTCTTCTGCTTTATATTCCTTATTGGTTTCCAGATCCTTTAGTCCATCTTCTACCATCTGATAAGACGCAGTATATCCCTTTTTCTGATATTCTTGTATTTTGATTAGTGCAGTATTATTTGAATTTGGGTTCATAAGTAGCGAATTTATAAGTTATTGAAAATTTGTTTCATTCATCTAAATTAAAAATGATGCGTATTGTTCGATCAATTCTTAATTAATTTAGTAACTTTTGTATGGAGCATAGATACAACGTAGAAAAAGCATTTTAATCTTATTTATATATTCTATGAAATCAGTGTATAAAAATATAAAAAAAGTAGACGACACATCGCTATCCATAAGAAGGAGGAAGTATGGTCGAGGCTATCAATATATTGATGTAGATAATAACGTAATTAAAGATAAAAGGCTTCTCGCCAGAATCAAAAAATTAGTGATTCCTCCGATGTGGACAGAAGTAAATATATGTAAATGGGATGACGGTCATATACAAGCAACAGGAAGAGATGCCAAGAATAGAAAACAATATATATATCATTCTATCTGGGAGAAAAAAAGACAAGAAAAAAAGTTTGCCAAGATGAAGAAGTTTGGGCAAGGACTTCCTAAGCTGAGGAAAGAAGTTCTAGAAAATGTGGCACAGAAGGAGTGGAGCAAGTCCAAAATAATTGCTCTAGCAATACTTGTGCTCGATGAGACGGGAATTCGTATAGGTAATAAAAAATACGCCGAGCGAAACGGAACCTATGGTCTGACTACTCTAAGAAGAAAACATATGAACATAGAGGATGGTAAAATTATGTTTGAGTATAAAGGAAAAAGTAATAAAGTAAGACATGTAGAAATAGACAACACAGATCTAGGAAAGTTAATAAAGAAAACAGCTGAACTACCTGGCTACGAAATATTTAGATATAAGGATAGCAAAGGGAATTTTCAGTCTGTAGATAGTGAAGATATAAATGAATATATTGCTAATTCCATAGGAAAATTTTTTAGTAGTAAAGATTTTAGAACATGGGCCGCAACAAGGTTAGCGGTAGAATTGTATCCAGCTACTCTAGAAGTCCTTGATGAACATCCTAGAAGTAAATTAAGTAGTATACTTATAAGGATGGTAGCAGACGAGCTAGGAAATACACCTACGGTTTGCAAATCTTATTATGTCCATCCTAAAATTATGCAAAGCATAGAAAAAGGTAGTTTACCAGGAAAAATTATAGAAAAATCAAACCCTAATAATTGGGAACTTAGCAATGTAGAACTCGAAGTATTAAAACATATATAAAAGTCTATACCCTTGTTATGTCTTCCCATATTTTATTATTTGACATTACAACTGGCAGAATCAGGTTCTAGAACATAATAAATTAAGAAATATTTTATGAACTGAAAAATATATGTGAATGTCAAATTTTTCTAAAATTACATAAAAAAAACCCTAATTATGGATAACTGGATTATATCATCGTTCCCTACAATAATTAAAGTATTAGTAACGATCATAGCAATATTTTCGATTGTTATTTTCTTCACACGATTATCTGGATTGAGGACCTTTGCCAAAATTTCTAGTTTTGATTTTGCATCCACAATAGCGATAGGTTCTGTTATAGCTGCTATTGTCTTAAATCCAGATCAATCTATCTTAAAAGGTGCAGTTGCAGTGGGAGGTATTTTAGCTTTTCAGTCTTTGTTTACGTATCTGGTACGAAAGGTTCCAGCATTTGAAAAATTGGTAACGAATAAACCTTTATTAATCATGAGGGATGGAAAAATATTAAAACAAAATCTGCATAGCGCTAATCTAAGCGAAGACGATCTGATCGCCAAGCTGCGAGAAGCCAATGTCATAAATTTCGATGAAGTCCTTGCAGTTGTACTGGAATCCACTGGCGATGTTTCTGTACTGCACAGCTCTGATGACAAAAAATTAATGGATCGTTTATTGCAAGGTGTAAGTCTTACGCCATGATGGTGCTGATTACAATCAGGTTAAAATATTAGCTTACGGTAACTTCATCATTTCCCATCAAAAATCCGAGTGGTTTATATTGTTCTAGTTTATCAAATATCACTTTTAATATACCTACTAAAGGAAGGGCAATAATAGATCCCGCTGCTCCCCAAATTAGACTTAGACCTATAACTCCAATGATTGCAAAAAGGGGATTTAAATCTACATTTCCACCCACTATCCATGGTTCCAAAATATAAGATTCCACCAGTTGGGCTACACCCATAATACCAAAAATGATATAAATATCAGTCATCATACCTCCTGTAGCAAAAGTAATAAGAGCTGCGATACTGCCTCCTATGAGATTGCCTATGTACGGGATGAAGGATAAGAAAGCGGCAAATACAGCGATCAAAATTCCGTATTTTATCCCTGCAATGGAAAAACCTATAGCATATACAGTCGCTAAAATTCCTATAATTATAAGTTTTCCAGATAAGTATTTTTGGATCACCTCACTCGTCTCGGATATCGTTTCGTCTGCTTTGTCGCTATCCTTAAAAGTTTTATGAAAGAATTCCTTTAATCGCTTCCTTTCACTCAACAGCAATATGGTATAAATTAGGGATAGGAAAAAATTAGTAATCAAGGAGGTAAAACTTCCTATAAACGTCTTCGCTTTTTTTTCTAAGTTAGTCATTAACTTTTCTGCATAATTTTCTTGTTTAGACATCGATATCCCAAACTGTTTCTTAGCAAAATGTTGAATCTTGCTATGTTTCTCTACGAGTTCTTTTTTTATCTGATCCTTCTGTTCTGCTAGTTGTTGGATTTGCCATCCGAAAACACTCAATAATACAAGGACAAAAATTACGATCAAAGACGTACTTAGGATAGCGGAAAGATATCTATTCCACTTCCAGGATCTCAGTTTGCTATATATAGGATTTACTAAGAAAGCGAACATCATTCCATAAGCTAGTGGAATTAAAAGCACACTACCGTAGACGAGAATAATACACGTAGCAATAATAAGTGATAACTTTATGAGTGGATTTCGATACGATAGATTTTTTTTCATAGTAATTTTATTGTTGATACTAATTCGCCTTTCATAAAATGTTGTCAATTCTGTAGGAATATGATAAAGATAATTAGTTATTCTTTTCGTTGATTTGCTTCCTTTTGCTGTCTCTTTTTTCTAAACTGCCACCATTTCAATTCTTCTTCCTGTTTTTCTTGAAAAGCATCTTGATATTCTACTTCCTCGTCCACGCCCTCATTGAAAGCATCAATAAATGCATTCTTAAATATACTCCCTATAGTAGGTAGAATTTTGGTGTCCACGCCATTAAGATCCCCTTCTAGCGGAGCCTTTACGGCCAATGTTCCTGTTTTCTGATTTTTAAGAATAAACTTAAAAAACCCTATAAACCCTTCCCATAAAGTCTCTAGAAATCCATCTTCAGATCCTACAAACTTAGAGTCATTTAGTAATGCTTTTACGTATCCTTTTAGAAAACCATCTGCAATGGCTATTTCAGTAAAAAAACCTAAATTCCCTTTTTCGAAATCTACTTTAGCATAGTGATTTGAAAAATCGTTTAATGCACTCACATTTACATTTTCTAAAGATAGTGCAATATCCATATCAGGTATTTCTTTGATTAAGTTAACCCTACCTTTAAGTGACAAGTCTCCGTTTCCGATGGACTTAGCTGTGGCATTTATTGTAGATGGTAGGGTTCTTTTTTTAGCACTAGTATTTCTTAGATTATCAGCTACAAGATCCATCTGATATATTTGTAGATCTATTGTAGGATCTGCATTGACTTCTACAAATGCTAATTTCCCATTTATAATTTCGAAGTGATTAATGCTAAGTGGCACAATATCTGTCAGTGCTTTAGACCAATCATTTTCCGTAGGGCTGAGTTCCGAAGAGCTGTTATTCATATCTTCTGCTACATAGATTATCTCAGGATTAGTCATATAAATTTCGCTAACAATGTTTCCACTCAGTAGGGCTTTCCATTCTACAGAAATATCTGTTTTATCTAATTTTAAGAAAGGCACCTGGGTTTTTGCGTTGACCTTATTCAAGTATAGAGTATCTATGACGTATGCTCCCCTGATCAGGGCAATATCAATATCTTCTACATGACCATGGTAACCAGGAATATCTGCCAATACTTTATTGACATAAGATTTCACAATAAATGGAAGGAAAATTCTGATTGTAACTAGAACCAAGATTATCGATGTTAGAATAATATATCTCTTTTTCTTATAGAATTTTCTAGATGTACTTCGATTCATACTTTCCATTATGATTTTTTTGGAAATAGAGTTAGTGGAATGGAGGTATTAGGATTTTTGTTGTCAAACTTTGTTTGTTCTTTTATAATATTATTAATAGACCTTGTCCATTTCTTATAAATTTCATGAGGTAGAGGATAACTGTTCATAGAATACTTTTTACGCAGGTCCTCAGTTATGAGCCATGGACCTTGAACTATAGGTCCTTCGATATTAGATAATTCTGGCAACCATGATTTTACATACTCGCCACTTTTATCATACTTTAGACCTTGATGTACTGGATTAGTATACCAGATTTCAGTAGCTTGGGTATTCCAGTTTAGCCAGTTACTACAAACATCATAATCTAGTAACTGGGTCTCAAACCAAGCTGCGCCCCATCTCCAATCTATTTGGTAATCTCGTGTTAGAAAACTAGCACAATTCACCCTTCCTCTGTTGGACATGAAGCCAGTAGCGTTTAATTCTCGCATGTGTGCATCTACAAAAGGAATACCTGTCTGCCCAAATCTCCATCGATCAAACAAATCTCTATTATATTTCCATGCAGTTTTTCGATCTTTAATGCCACCTTTGAAGAATATTTTTTTGCCATGGCGTAACGTGGAATACTTGAAAAAATCTCTCCATACTACTTCAAAGATCAGCCACCATGTGCTTATGTTTATCTTAATCGTCTTTTCATAATTTTTTACTTCCCAATATATCTTTCGAGGAGAAAGACTACCTAGCGCCATCCACGGAGAGAACTTAGAACTATAGTCCATTCCTAACGAGCGATTTCTAGTCCATCTATAACTAGTTAGTAATTCACTATCATACAAATAATATTGTATTCTCTGTAATCCTGATTCTTCTCCGCCTATCAGTTCAGCATTTTTATTTGTGATCATTTCTTCTGGCTGATAGCCTAGCGCTTGAGCAGTTGGGATGGTTCCCCAGTCATTAAATTCTACGCAGTTGGAAAGATTATCTGGCGTGTCAAACAGGTCCCTAACTTCTGTATTTTTAGTTAGGTTAAGTCGGAACGCTTTAGAAGTTAGTGGTGTATTTACAGGAGAAAATGGTGCATCATTTATGTGATATAAAGTTTTACCCCATACGCTTTCCGCAGTACAATCTATGTCAGGAGCATTAAGATTATTTACTAGCTTATTTTCAACTTCAACTTCCTCGCTAGCGATCTCTTTTTGATATATAAGATGGTTAGATTTTAATTTCCTGACGAGCTCGGGCAAGACATTTTCAGGCTCTCCTTGTAGGAACATTAATTTTCCGCCTTTAGCTTCTATTTCTAATTTCAGATTTTCTAATGTTTCACATAAAAACTTGTAACGAAGATAACCAGTTTTTCTAAATCCTAAATTTAACATGGCATAATGTCGCGGGTCAAAACAATAAACCATGAGCAAGGGCTTTTGTGTGTGAATGGCACGATGTAGACACTCATTATCATGTAAACGTAGATCATTTCTCAGCCAATAAATGGTGCTCATAAATTATAAACTAAATGATTAATTCCATAATCTTTCCTTAATAGACGTAGTAGAACTTATCATTTCAGAAATAGCTCCTGTGTCTAATAAGCCATCTCCGATATGTTGAGCATTCTCTAGGTTAGCTATTTGATAAGCTAGTAAGCGATTCATAGACATCCGATATCCTGAAGATTTCACCTGTTCACTGATATCTTGGTTCGTAATTTCTCTTAAATTTTCGGTTATTTCTTCTATTATAGAATCTACAGTATTAGTAGGATTAAATTGCAACTTTTCTAGCATGTTAGATATATCTTCCTCACTTTTGCACAATGTTTTCAGGTAGTCCATTAACAATAGTTGATGCTGCTCACTCAAAAAGTGTATATCACTACCGTCCAAAAATTTGTTGACTTGCTTATAGATAGCGTATATATTACTTAGTTCTTTAGATAGCAGCATTTTATGGTCCATGAGATTTATTTTTTAGATGATGTAGTATTTATATTTTGTCAATTAAAAGTTAGGTTAGACAGGAATTTCTTTTGCAATACTTGCCCGCTCCCAATTTCTGTGCTTGGAAATAGCTGTGATAAATTTCTTAGCTGTACCGTTAATAACTATAGCTTGATCGTCTTTATGATCTTTAATAAAACTTGCATCTAGAAGTTTCTCACCCTCGTCACTCACTGCTATGGCTTTGCAATGCTTAAATGCCTCATTTATAAACTTTATAAATTTTGATTTATTCTGAAGTTGTCGAATGGATTTTTCTCCACCTGGAATATATACCGCATCATATAGTACACTTTCTGTAGTCATAATTGCAGCGTCGACTTTATGCTTCATATTTTCGCTACACGTAATTTCTCCGCCATGAGGGGCTACAATATTAACCACTGCATTTTCTTTTTCTAAAGCTTTGGACACTTTTTTAAAGGCTTTCATATCAAAACCGTCAGCAGCTAATACTGCAATTTGTCGAGTAGCTATAGAATCTGTTTTTATATGGGTCTGACTAAGGGCCTCAGAAAAATTTAAATAATTTTTCTTTTTACCTGGTTGATGTTTTTTTACATTAGCATCGGCTCCTATTGCTTGGTTTATAGGTTTATCGATAGTTTTAGGAATAGAGATTCCTAAACCGTCCGCCACTTTCTTCGCTAAGTTACTATCTATTTGTTTTATAAGCCACAGCATTCTCTGTTGGATACCTAGGTCTGTGCACTTACCTAGTTCGAACGTATAAGCATCAGCTACATGCTCCTTCTCCCAATCCTTTAGACTTCTATAAAATAATGCGGGCTGCGAGAAGTGATCAGAAAAGCTTTCACTTCTTTCTCTTATTTTGTTAGCATCGATACGTTCCTCGTAAGAGTGGAAACCTCCTTCAGCTATTTTTGCAAGATGTGGGCAGCCTCCGCTCAGCTTATTTGGAAAATATGCCGTGTTTCCTTTTGGAATTTTACCTTGCATCTGTCCATCCCGAAGATTATTGTGCACTGGTACTATAGGCTGGTTTATGGGAATTTGGTTAAAGTTAGGAGATCCAAGACGGGATAGTTGTGTATCTCTATAAGAGAAAAGTCTACCTTGTAAAAGTGGATCATTTGTAAAATCTAGACCAGGAATAATATGTCCTGGTAAAAAAGCAACTTGCTCAGTTTCTGCAAAGAAGTTGTCTGGATTACGATTGAGCGTCATCTTACCTACGATCTGGACAGGTACCATTTCTTCAGGAATTAACTTTGTAGGATCTAGTAGGTCAAAATCATATTTATGTTCATCCTCTTCTGGAACGATTTGTAATCCTAGTTCCCACTCAGGAAATTGACCTGATTCGATTGCGTCCCATAGGTCCCTTCTATGGAAATCTGGATCGGCTCCATTTATCTTAACGGCCTCATCCCAAGTAACTGAATGAACACCTAGTAAAGGTTTCCAATGAAATTTCACAAAGCAAGCTTTTCCTTTTTCATTAATCATACGGAAAGTATGAATACCGAAACCTTCCATCATTCTTAGACTTCTAGGGATACCACGATCGCTCATTACCCAGATATGATTATGTAGAGTCTCTGTTGTCAATGAGACAAAATCATAAAATGTATCATGAGCAGATGCAGCTTGCGGTATTTCTCTGTCTGGCTCTGGTTTAACTGAGTGGATGAGATCTGGAAATTTCATAGCATCCTGAATGAAAAATATGGGCATGTTATTTCCCACTAAGTCCCATGTTCCTTCTTCTGTATAAAACTTCACAGCAAATCCTCTAACATCTCTAGCTAAGTCTGGAGAACCCTTAGAACCTGCTACTGTCGAAAACCGAACAAATACTGGTGTTTTTCTAGATGTATCTGTAAATATACCTGCCTTTGTGTATTTTTTTTGACTTTTATATAATTCAAAATAACCGTGAGCGGCACTTCCTCTAGCATGAACAATTCTTTCTGGAATTCTCTCATGATCAAAATGAGTTATTTTTTCTCGCAGCAAAAAATCTTCTAATAAAGTTGCGCCTCTTGTACCTGCTTTGAGAGAATTGTTCGTATCGTTAATCTTAAGACCTTGATTAGTAGTCATTACTTTATCTTTAGAATCTGTCTTATATGATTCTAGGTCTTTTAGTTTAGCTGATTTATTCGTATTATTTTTTTTTGCCATCTAAAAATTATTTTGTACTACTCTAAGATGTGGTAGTTAAATGAAGAAGTATCGAATACTCTGCGCAGCATATCATTACATTCTTTTTTTGACATTTGTAGTTTTACTACTTCACGAAGAGTAATTATGCTGTTTACAATTTTCTGATTGTCATTATATACCTATATATTATAGTAGTGTTCGATTTCTATTATAATTTATTATGATAATTCCGCGAAACCTCATATTGAGCCTGTGTAAATTAGATACTTTATAGAGTTATATTCGATAATATTATTTTAAAACTATGGTTAATAATTTTTCCAACAATGATTTGATCCTATGCAAAATGATCAGGATTTTTTAATTGTAGGTTAATAAAGGATAGCTATGGGAGGTATGTGGATAGGACATACAAGATAAATATTCTATAGAGAAATATTCATTTAGGGTTGATTATCACAAATTATTTGATTTGTTTTGGGAGGGATTATGTTTCTTAGATTATAACAACAAAACTAATAATGAAAGATCACATAGCAGTAATGGCAGGTCTAGGTGCTGCTACGCTCATCATGGCTTGGCTTCCTTCTGTTTCAAAAAAAATAAAAATTAGTTATCCTATTCTGTTACTTTTGATCGGGGCTGTTTTGTTTTATTTGGGCGTTCCACTTTTATGGCCAGATCCTTTTTGGCCTGACCAATGGCTTCTTTATATTTCTGAGGCGATTGTAATTATCTCGTTGATGGGAGCAGGTTTAAAAATCGGTAAGAATTATTCTATCAAAGATTGGAAAATTCCTTTTCGACTGATTCTTATTACGATGCCTCTTACAATGATAGCGGTCTACTTCTTAGCATCTGAATTCCTGCTGATGTCGATACCAGCGAGTATATTATTAGCTGCTGCTCTAGCCCCTACAGATCCAGTATTAGCGGCTGAGGTACAGATCAATGATGCTTCGTCTGATAAGAATAATGCAGTTGAATTTTCGCTGACTGCTGAGGCGGGTATCAATGATGGGCTTGCATTTCCATTTATTTTTTTAGCTGTTCTGATTGCTGATAGCAAGCTAGAATTATCACATTGGTTTCTAGATAAGTTCTTGTTGAAAATTTTCATTGGTTGTTTGATTGGTTACATTATAGGTACATCTGTTGGGTATCTTATAGAACGATTGCCTAGAATCAGAGGGATCAGTAATCCTCATGGGTTTGTGAGTTTATCTATTACATTCATGACGTATGGAATTGCTGAGTTACTTCATGGCTATGGTTTTCTAGCGGTATTCATTGCGGCACTGAGTATTCGATATAGAGAGGAAGTGGAAGGGAGTATCAAAGAAAAAATGCATGATTTTGTAGAAGAAATGGAAAAACTATTACTGGTTATATGGATATTAATCTTCGGAGGTTCTCTATTGAACGGGATCTTAAATATTGCCAGTTGGAAGGGGGCAGTTTTTGCTGGTATATTCGTTTTAGTAATAAGACCAGTAGCGGGTTACTTGGGTTTATGGAAATCAAACCTGAATGGAATCCAGAAGTTGGCAATTAGTTTCTGCGGTATTAGAGGGATTGGTTCTATATTTTATCTATCATGGGCATTCTTGCAATCAGATCGCTTTGTCGAGAAAAATATAATTTATTCTGTCGCGGCATTTGTGATTCTGTTTTCTATAGTTATCCATGGACTAACAGTTCCATGGATTATGCAGAGAGTAAATAAAGACTAGACCAGTTCTTTCTATTCAGGTGAATGTATAAAATACTCAAGTAGATCTGTGAGGCTATTGCGTAAGTATAAATTATGAAAGTCTTATCTATATCAGTTCTTAGATTAATCGAAAAATACGTATACTAGTCTCGGCATTCAATAGGAGATGACTTCACAAATTCACTAATCGGTAAGATCACCCATCTCTCCATATATTGCGTTAGGGGTAGTAGGTAAATCTGGAATGTAATGGAAGATTGTGCGTAGCACCGCAACGTATGTGGAGTACCGAATGACCCGCCTGCGCGAGGGTTTCGGTGGGCAAGCCCATCAATCGGAGGTAGGGCTGAGTATGAGTAGTAGTTATACTGATCATACTCATGTGTGTGGCTTGGTAAGATGGATAGGGTGGACATAAGAGCAGAAGGAACGCCCTAAAATAAAAAGAAGAATCCACCCGTACGAATGAATTCTTCAAAAAAAAAAAGTGCCCGGAGAGGGAGTCGAACCCTCACACCCATACGGACACATGGCCCTCAACCATGCCTGTCTACCAATTCCAGCACCCGGGCGGATACGTATCGCGAAATTATAAAAAAAATCTATAGAGCATGCACTATGGGAGAATAAATGAGTTCTTATTTATAATGCTTTTATGGTGGCTAATCTTTTGCTTATCTTTGCCTTTCTTTCTAAAACTGCAGAACCTAAGCTATGCCAGACTATTGTCACCTACATAATCATACTCAGTATTCCCTATTAGATGGTGCTTCGGAGATCGGTGCTATGATGAAGAAAGCATCTGCGGATGGGCAGAAAGCGATAGCGCTGACGGATCATGGAAATATGTTCGGTGCTTTTAAGTTTGTCAGAGAGGCCAATAGAAATGGTATAAAGCCGATAGTCGGTTGCGAATTTTATCTTGTAGAAGATAGACATATTAAGTCATTTGCAAGATCTAAAGGGGAGAAGGATAAGCGATATCATCAACTTTTGCTAGCTAAAAATAAGGTAGGATATACGAATCTTTCTAAGTTATGTTCTGCAGGATATATCGAGGGTTATTATAGTAAGTATCCTCGGATAGATAAGGAACTAGTTCTTAAATATCATGAAGGACTGATTGCAACAAGTTGTTGTTTAGGAGCAGAAATTCCACAGGCGATCTTACATGGTAAGTATGAGGAAGCGGAAGAAAAACTAAAGTGGTGGCTAGATCTTTTTGGAGAGGATTTCTATATAGAATTGCAGCGACACAGAGGACTAGAAAATATAGATGGACTGGGCGTAAGTCAGGAAGATATCAATCAGAAGTTGCTCTTGCTAGCTAAGAAATATAATGTCAAAGTTATCGCAACGAATGACAGTCATTATGTAGAAGAGGAGGATTCGGAGCCGCATGATATATTACTATGTATTAATACGGGGACGATGATTACGGAGGAGAAACGATTTAAATTTCCGAGTACGGATTTTTATTTTAAGTCTCAGGCGCAGATGAATAAGTTGTTTGGCGATGTTCCCTTTGCTATAGATAACACTAATGAGATTGCGTCTAAGGTAGAAGGAATAGAGTTGATAAGAGATGTGGTCTTGCCTGCTTTTCCATTGCCGCAAGGGTTTCCAGATCAGGATACCTACCTGAGGCATCTGACTTATGTAGGTGCGCAGAAAAGATATGGAACGCTCTCAGCTAATATAGAAGAGCGGCTGAACTTTGAGCTGAATGTTATCAAGGAATCTGGGTATCCAGGGTATTTTCTTATCGTCCAAGATTTTACTGGAACAGCTAGAGATATGGGAGTATCGGTAGGTCCTGGAAGGGGATCTGCAGCAGGATCTGCCGTAGCGTATTGTCTCGGAATTACAAATATAGATCCTATAAAGTACGACTTACTTTTTGAGCGTTTTCTAAATCCTGAGCGGGTATCACTACCGGATATTGATATAGATTTTGATGATGAGGGGAGGTCTAAGGTGATCGATTATGTGATCGACAAGTATGGTAAAAATCAGGTAGCTCAGATCATTACCTACGGTGCCATGAAGGCAAAAAGTTCTTTGCGAGACGTAGGAAGAGTAATGAATATTCCGCTGCCAGAAGTAGACAAGGTAGCTAAGTCCTTTCCCTTGCACCTCTCTGCTTCTCTACAGGGCGTGCTCAGTGAGCAAGATATAGATGAGAAACTGAAGTCAGCGATGAATAGTGATGATGTTGCTAAGGCTTATCAGTTCAGAGCTAAGGCAGAGGAAAAGACGGATATAGGCCAGATGATCAGAACGGCTAAGAAGCTAGAAGGTTCTGTGCGGAATACGGGCATACATGCTTGTGGAGTGATCATCACGCCTGATGATATAACAAATTATATTCCGGTATCGGTAGCTAAGGATTCAGATTTTCTAGTCAGCCAGTTTGATAATAGTGTCGTAGAAGATGCGGGACTGCTCAAGATGGATTTCTTAGGTCTAAAAACCCTGACCATTATCAAGGATGCAGTTTCTATGGTTATAGAAAGGCATAAGGTAGAGTTAGACATAGAGACGGTATCTCTAGAAGATGAGAAAACATATGAGCTTTTCCAGAAAGGGGAAACGATCGGAATATTCCAGTATGAGTCGCCCGGCATGCAGAAGAATCTGAAAGAACTAAAGCCCAACAAGTTCGAAGATCTTATCGCCATGAATGCCTTGTATCGTCCTGGTCCTATGCAATACATCCCTAACTTTATCAAGCGGAAGCACGGTACAGAAAAGATAGAATATGATCTAGAAGGTATGGACGAATATCTTGCAGAGACCTACGGAATTACGGTCTATCAAGAGCAGGTGATGTTACTCTCTCAAAAACTTGCAGGTTTCTCAAAGGGGCAGGCAGATATACTCAGAAAGGGTATGGGTAAGAAGAAAAAGAAGATTATAGATGAGTTGTTTCCGCTTTTCCTAGAGGGTTGTCAGAAAAATGGTCACGCAGAGGATGCGATAAAAAAGATATGGAAGGATTGGGAAGCATTTGCTTCTTATGCTTTTAACAAATCGCATTCTACCTGTTATGCTTTTATCGGATTTCAGACTGCCTATCTAAAAGCGCATTACCCTGCTGAATTTATGGCAAGTGTGCTGAATCATAATAAAAGTGATATAACTAAGGTTAACTTTTTCTTGCGAGAATGTAAAAGGATGAGAATACCTGTACTAGGACCCGACATTAACGATAGTAGGCTGAAGTTTCATGTGAATGATGAGGAAAAAATACGATTTGGACTATCTGCTCTAAAGGGGGTGGGAGAAGGTCCAGTGACCAATATTGTGGAAGAGAGAAAAGAAAAACCGTTTACCAGTATTTTCGATATGACACGTAGGCTTAATCTAAGAACGGTTAACAAAAAGTGTCTAGAAGGATTAGCTGCAGGTGGAGCACTGGATGTCTTCGGACTGAACCGTTCTCAGTATTATGCAGTGTCAGGAAATTATAATAGTCTTATAGAACATGCGCTCAAGTATGGTAATAGTTATCAGTCTCAGGAGAATGATATGACGAATTCGCTATTTGGAGATATGACGGAAATCATGTTAGAGGAACCTAAGATCGCTGATACTCCAGAGTGGTCTATCATAGATAAATTAGAAAAAGAAAAAGAGGTTACTGGTATATATATATCAGGACATCCGCTAGATGAATATAGGTTAGAGATCCAGAACTATGTAGATACACCTCTAGATATGGCCATAGATATAAAGGATAGGCTCATCAAAATCGCAGGACTTGTTACAGAGGCAAATCATAATATTTCTCAACGTGGGATCGGGTATGTGCGATTTACTTTACAGGATTATAATGGATCTTTTGAGATAGCGATCTTTAATGAAGAGTATAGTAAATGGTCTTCTCTGATCTCTCGAGGAAAAGTCTTATATATAGAAGGCATCAATGCTACGGTATCTAACGGTAGGAATTACTTTAGGATGAGTAAACTTATGTTCCTCGATACAGTGGGGAAAAACCTAACGAAGAGCGTTACGCTGAGAATACCTATAGAGGATCTGAATAATGAGTTATTAGAAAAAATAGATGATATCTGTCTCAAGTTCGAGGGGGACCATAAGTTTAAGCTAAGGCTTGTGGATGATCATCCAGACCATGTCTTAAATTTAGTATCTCATAAGTACAAAGTGAATGCTACACATCAGCTATTAGAAAACTTTAAGGATCTAGGATGGAAATATAAGATCAACTAATCATTTGTAAAGATATTGATAGCTGTAATAACTATTAATTAAATCTAGATCAACTTAAATGGCATATCTATTTAAACGAGATAAGACATTAGCCTATAAAGTTAATATCCTGAAAATAAGTACCTAACTTTCAGTTGAAGAATTACCGTTCGTTACAAGAAAGTGACCGTTAGTTACATGATACTGACCGTTGGTTGAAAATATGGGATAGTTTGGAATTTTCTTTTTATATTACCGTTGCATACAATAACATCAATTTCCTAAATAATCTCAATGCTGCTAGAGTATCATATTACTTATAAGTGCCCTTTAAAAGAGGACATCCAATTATCTGTGTTTAAAGACAAAGTAACGAATGGAAGAAAAGCTATAAGCACTATCCATTCCCTGTCACATGACATAAATCAAGACTATAAGGCTATGCGCAAGCTGCCAGCTACTTCCGAAAGGCTGTTTGATGTTCTGATTATGGAAAATAAAACGACCCTAGGAGAACTCTACGATAGTTACAAGCCATTCGATGAGAAATCTATCCAATGTGAAAGCTGTGTATTATCCATAGGAAAACCTTTTGCCTGTTATGATCGTTTTTCTTTTCCTCTATCAGGGGGATTTGAAAAATGGGTAATGGAGCGTGTGGCAAAGAATGATCATAAGCTATTCGTAACATACATTCTCAGTAGAAGACCAAGAAAATCGTTATATGAAGATATGCGTCGTCAGGGATTCCTCGGTTTAGAAGAGACGATCAAGAAGAAATTTAGGATAGGAATTCTGAAAAGAGCAGAAATGACTTCAGATGATTTGTTTGATTTTCTTTTTACAGAGAAACCATTGACCAATGGGGAGATTTTGTTATTTCTAAAAGCTACGGGACTGATCCATTTCAGTAAGAAACCTAAAGATGGCTACGTAAAGATGATTAAACATGATGGATATGTAGAATGGAAGGGAATCAAATTTGACCAAATGAATAAAGGGAATAAATATGATAGTCTACTTCATAAAATGTATCTAGCCTTGATACATGGCTTCCATATAGAATTTTGCTTTCTATATCATCAGAGAAAAAAGCTAGTGGAATCTTAGTTAGTATCTTAGAAATCTACTTAGCCTTACCATTGACAACTACATCGTTATAGATTTTGCAAACTTTGACTTGTAGTGGATATTCTATTTTGGATAGTAGGATGATTTTCTGACACGTATCTTCGTGTTTTTCTTTCATCTGATTAGATAAGATAAGTAAACAGGCAGAAGAAAAAGACTTAATAATGTGGTTTTCTAGTACTTCAGAGTAGAATCTATATTCGTTCATGAACTGCAGTCCAGTAAGGCTGGTGTGCAGGTAGATGTCTATCATTTCATAGCTAAATATGGCTTTTTTACTAAGCGCTCTAATGATCGTATTGATTTTTTGGATTCGAGGTCTTCGAGGTCTTCTATAGCTTTTGGTTTTATACTTAGCAGTGATTTCTTTCTTGGCTGCTATATATACTTTTTCTCTATCCTTTGTAGATCCTAATTCCATCTTGTAGTAAGTTCTCACACTTTCTAGTTTTCCATATAGAATCTTCAGTTCTTCTCTTAGTTCCGATTCTTCTAGTTGGCTTATATGTTTGAGGAAGGTAGATTTTCTCATACTACAAAGATGTACATAGTTTAGGCAATAGGTATGTTATGAATTCAATAATGGGAGATTGATGGGTCAAAACAAATAGAAAATTAAAAAAAAGATGGACTACCAGGGATGGCAGCCCATCAAATAACCCCAAAATATGCCTTAGAGCATAACCCTAAGGCAATAATCTTTTATTCGATCTTGTAATTATCTATACGTGTAAATTCTTATGTTGGATTTGGACGCTTTAAATTTATTCGTTCTATTCCATTAAATTAGTAATTATAAAGCTAATTAAAGCAATTTTTTGCAAGAAATGTTATGGAATTTTTAAAATATTCATAACTGCTATAGACTCAAAAGTGAAATTTTATCTATCCTCTAAGAAGTAGCAGATTAAGTAGGCATCATTTCTTAAGCTATCGAGCTCTAGGATAACAGATAAGTATGTGTAATTTCCACTGGAGAATATGATTTTATATTACTATAGATGTTTCTAGCCATTTGTATCTGTTCTGCTTTTCTATCAAATCAGTTATCTGCATATAATCCTACCAGAAAATCTATCTCACTTTTTGTAATAAGAAGACCATAGATAGATCCTACCTTTGCGAAAGCCGCATTCAAATAAATATTTTGAACATTTCTGTAATCCAGAGATGATACTTGTCCTGACTTAAACCGCTCTTCCGTAATTTCTAGATTTCTGTTAGCTATTTGTATCTGTTGATCGGTAAGGGTTAGCACTTCTAACTGGTTTTTATAGTTAGCAATCAAAATATCTAATTGGTTATTAAGCTCTGCTTTAGCTTGTATAATATTAAGCTGGTCTACTTCTTCTTGTAATTGCGCACTCTGAATATCATCTTTTCTGACACCTCCATCGTATAGATTGTAGCTTAGGTTAGCATTGAGATTTCCAGAAAGTCTATTTGCTAGCAGGAAAGGAAACGGGTCTCCAGAATTAGGATTATCTGAAAATATTTTAAATCCATTTTCTGCAAAAGTGATTCCTCCCGATATACTTATGGTAGGTTTCCTAGAAGCTTTTGCTAGTCCTGTGTTGAGCCTATTTACAGATGCTATCATTTGTAAACTTTTCAGTGTATAGTTTTCTTCACTCATAAGCTCTTTTAATTTACTTCCTTCTATTTCTTCAGGTACAATACTTAATCTTTCTTCAAAAGTATAGTTCTTATATTCGGCAATATCTAAGGTATTATATAGCGTTCTCTTAGCAGTTTCTATAAGCTGCTTTTGAGTAACGATAGCATTAGAATCTGCAATAATTGCAGATTCGAATTGTATTAAGTTGTAAGAATTAGAAGCACCAAATTCTTTTTTTGTCTCCTCGTATGATAATCTATCTTGAGATAGCCTAGCCACTTGACGGAGCACTTCTAGCTGTTCCTTCTGAAAGATAACCTCATAATATTGCTGATATATATTTCTGAATAGTTCATTTATATCTGTAAGTTTATTAAGCTGTTGCTGATCTATGGCTAACTCTAGTTGTTCTTTATTGATCTTTATTCGACCACCATTATAAACTACCCAGTTAGCATTCAGTCCTGCACTTAGACTTCCACTGTAATAGACACCTTGTATAAAACTTGCTGGGTTATTATCATTGACAAGATTATTTGTAAATGATCCTACTAAGTCTACTGTAGGTGTTTTTCCTGCCCTTGCCCAGGTGTTATTTTGCTCTGCAATTTCTATATTTTTATCTGCTATCTGTATGCCATAATTATTGTTTAAGCCTATAGATATAGCTTTTTCTATGGTCATAATTTCTTGACCAGAAATAACATAAGATAGTAGTAAGAAAAATATAATTTTTGACATCTGTATCATGCGATATAATTCTTTCGGCTTTTTTTTAAAATAATTGTCCAGTAAGATCGAGCATCATTTTGACAGCTCCTACCATAATTACCAGTAATATGAGTGCGCCCATGAGAGTAAGCGGCCATGGATGAAAACGATTAGGATTAGCAGGTTCTACCATTCTAGACGCAACCCATTCTCCTTTCCATAAGTAATAGGTGAGCAGTTTAAGTCTGTTAGAAATCTTCATAAGTGCCGGTATCATAATCAGCAGTATGAAGGTGGATAGTAACAAGCCAAAGGCTACAGCTATAGCCATAGGAATAAGGAATTGTGCCTGTACACTTTTTTCTAGTAATAAAGGCATCAGTCCTGCCAAAGTGGTAACTGTCGTCAGTATAATCGGACGGAATCTAGAAATACCAGTCTCATAAAGCGCTTCACTAAAGGATTTTCCGCGTTTGATATTAGCATTAAAAGTAGAAATAAAAACCAATGCATCGTTTACTAAAATTCCTATCAATGCTATGACCCCTAAGATAGATAATAGACTGATAGGCTTATCCATCACCCAATGGCCAAATCCCACTCCTATAAATCCAAAGGGTATCAAGATGAACACAATCAGTGCCTGACTTACTGAACTGAAGGTGATGATGATAACAAAAAGCATACAGATCATTACGATAATACTGACCTTACCGAGAGAGGCCATTGTCTCTGCATTTTCCTTTGCCTGCCCCTCGAAGTTTACAGCGACCGAAGGATATTTTTCTAGGACCTTAGGGATAAGTTCTGCATTGATATCTGCATTGACATCGCTTACAGAAACATTTTCTGCATTGACATCAGCCGTTACTCTTATCTCCCTTCTCCCATTGATATGATTGATACCGACGATACCTCTTTCTGGTTTGTAGCTAGCCAGTTCTCTGAGAGGTATTTGTTGGCCTGTAGCTGTTCTTATCCTCATGTCAAATAAATCATAAACAGAACTTCTATCAGCTACATCATATCTCGCCCAGACCTTTACCTCGTCCTGACCTCTCTGCAGTCGTTGTATCTCTGCACCGAAAAATCCTTGTCTTACATACCGCATTATTTCTCCTAGAGTGAAGCCTAGACTCTTTGCCTTAGGTGTCAGTTCTAGAGATAATTCCTTCAGCCCCTCTTTGTTACTGTCCTGAATATCTACAACGCCGTCTACTTTACTCAGTTCACCTTTTAGTTCTTTTACAGCGGCATCTAATTCCTTTCCGTCACTACCGAGCAGAGATATAGAGACAGGATCTCCGAATATGTTTCCTCTATTAAAAACTAGCTTGTCTACACCATCTACTCGTCCTAATTTTTCTTTGATCTTGTTAATAATCATACTGTTATTAATAGTATCTCTTTCTTCCCCTTTGAGTAGGTAGAATTTCATGTTGCCTTGATAAGATGTAGGACCCACATTTTTTTCTATGATTTCTATCACGTCTTTTTCTCCACCAAAGTTTGATTCTTTTAGATCTTCATTCACTGCATAAGCGGCAGCCTGTACTCTGTCTAGCACAGCTATAACAGCATCTTCCCTTGTTCCTGCTGGCATTTCTAACTGCATGGAAAAATCGTCAGCTTGTACGCTTGGAAAAAAGGTGCCTTTTATAATTCCTCCTGTAAGTGCGCCGATAGTTATGAGTAATGCTGCAACACAGGCGGCGATAGTAGGGAAGGGGTAGTCCATGGATAATTTTAGAATGGGTGCATAGATTTTCAGCTTTAGGAAATCCATGAAACCGTCGAAGACCTTCGTTATCTTATTGTTATTACCTTCTTTTAGCGCTTTGGAATGTGCTATGTGAGCTGGCAATATCAGTGCGCCTTCTATCAGTGAAAATATCAATGTAAAGATAACGACTATAGAAAGTTGTGGAAAAACTTCTCCCAGAAAACCATCTACAAAAAAGAAAGTAGAAAAGGCGATAACAGTTGTTATGATTGCAGAGGTTACAGCGGGCAGAACTTCCATAGTTCCTTCTAGTGCTGCCTCCATGGGAGTAGCTCCACGTTCATAATGCTGGAAAATATTTTCTGCAATAACGATACCGTCATCTACTAGGATACCGATGACAACGACCATCCCAAAAGTAGAAATGACGTTGATCGTGATGCCTAAAAAAGATGCAGCCAGGAACATTCCAGCAAATGAAATAGGAATAGCAAGTGCTACCCAGAAAGCTAACCGCCAGTTAAGAAATAATGCTAATAACAAGAGGACTATAAAAAATCCTATAAGACCATTCTTCTTAATAAATTCTATTCTACCGTTGAGATATTCTTTCCCATCTCTTATTTTCTTGACAGTAAGTTCAGGATATATTTGTTTAAATTTTTCTAGGTATTCTGAGGTAGCTTCTGAGTTATCAAACATGTCCTCCTCGGTTGTATTAAATACGGTAATCGTAACAGATTGCTTACCGTTTACAAAACTCCGAGTAGGGTTATCCTGCCACTTGTCTTTGACACTTGCTATTTGGTGAAGTCTTATGACGCCACCATTAGGATTACTTCTTATAACGATGTCAGAAAGTTCTTGGGCGAAGTAGTTTTTGTTTTTTGCTCTTATCAGTAACTCTTCAGTTTCAGATTTTATGATTCCACCAGTTGTAAGTAAGTTGGTTTGACTTACCGCTGCTACTGCTTCATCAAAGGTGAAGTTAAGCGCTCTCATGTCAGCTTCCCTGAAACTAATTTCTATTTCCTGTTCTGGAAATCCAGTTAAGCTTACCTTAGAAATTCCATCCTTGGATAGTAGTTCATCCTCAGCTATCCGAGCATATTTCTTAAGGGATCGCAGATCCATATCTCCAGATATAGAGAACACATAGGATACGCTATAATTGATCTGCTTAAATATAACAGGCGGTTCCATGGAGACAGGAAAAGAACTGATCTGATCTACTGCATTTTTCACATCCGTCAGTACGAGATCTGTGTCGAAACCTCTTCTTGCTTCCACCGTAATGGTGGCTGCATTCTCAGAAGATACACTTGTGATCTGCTTCACACCATTTACACCTGTAAGGTTTTCTTCTATCTTGTTGACCACGCCCTCTTCCATCTCCTCTGGTGAGGCCCCTGGATAGATAAGTTGGATACTTATAATTCTGGATGGGTTCTGCGGGAAGAAGGTTGTCTTTATCTGAGAAAGACCAAAGTAACCCATGATAAAAATAAATACCATGAGTAGATTAGCGGCAACACTATTGTTAAGGAAAAACTTTATAACTCCTCTCATGTATTATCTTTTTATAGCTACTGCTTTTTGACCTGGTGATAAACTGTTCAGACTTTTTACGATTACCTCATCTGTAATTTCTACACCTCTCACGATCGCTTTATCATCCGTACGCAGCATGATTTGTATTTCTTTTTCTACGATCAGGCTATCTCTGAGAACGTAGATTTTATTTTGATTGACAATGGCATCTGCTGGAAGTTCGGTAACGTCTGGAATTGTATTTCCATTTAATTTTCCCTTTAGGTACATACCATCTCTTAGACCTTTTCCTGAGACAGATATGTAAGTAGGAATACTCTGGGTTGTCTGATCTATTTGCTTACCTATCCTACTTATTGTGCCCTTATATTTCTGATCGCTCCCTTCTTCTTGTAGCATAACTTTCTGCCCTATTCTGACGAAGCCTAAGTTAGAACTAGTGATAGGAGTTTGTAATTCGTATCGACCTGTATTCATAATACTTCCTAGCACAGTTCCGGGACTAACCAGAGAACCAGGGTAGGCATTTACAGTTGTAAAAACGCCACTGAAAGGAGCATAGACAACATGATTGTTTATCTTTTCTTCTGCACTTTTTATAGCATAGAATAGGTTGTAAATATTCTTTCCAGCAACATAGTATTTTTCTGGTTGAGATGTAGCCTTAGGAAGATCCGGTGTATTCCTTTCTATGTCAAAATCATCTAAGTATTTTTTCCAGTTTAGGAATGCATCAGGATAGTCAAATTTTAGGTCGGGCATTATCTGAGTGATTGCATTCATCAGACTACTGCGCTGAGCAAATAAACTTAGTCGTTCGTCCGTAGCATCTACCTGGAACAGTAGATCCCCCTTAGTAAAATAACTACCCGTCCTCCATATTTTGTCTGTAGAAAGTAGTTTGCCATTAGCTTCCGCGGATAGATTTATCTTTTCATAAGCATTTACTCGACCGTCTATTTCTATAGTACTCGGTATGGATTGTATGTCAAAATTTGCTGTATTGACATAGATAAGTTCCTGCTTTATCGGACCATCTTTTACGGTGGATTTTTTATTTGATTTCAGCTTGTTAAACGCTAGGGCACCTACTAGAGCCAGGAGCAGTGTAGATACGAGAGATACTATAATTTGTCTTTTAGTCATTTTCTAAGTTCAGCATTTCAGAAAAAATATTACACTATTATGTGTTATCTAATTGTTGTATTTTCTTCTTTAGAACAGAGTTGTAAGTACATCTCTGTAAGTACCTTTTTGGCTGTTTTTATTTCTGCTTCAGTACAGCTAGGTAGCAGTGTTTTTTCTAGTTCTTTACTCTTCGTCTCTACAAGTTGCTGTTTTTCTTTTCCGTCCTTCGTGAGAAAAATAAGTTTTCCTCTACCATCATTAGGATCTTCTTTTTTGCATATAAGACCTTCTTCTTCTAGAGCAGCTAGCATGATGTTTATACTGCTTTTAGTTTTTACTAGCGAGATACCTAAGTTTTTCTGGTTGACTCCGTCTTCAGCCCAAAGATCTGCTAGCACACCTATGGAAGAAATAGGTATTCTGTGATGCTCTTTCGCGAGAATATGATCCATTGAAGTTTTGATTAGTCGGGCCACTCTATTCGTTAAGAAACCAAGGTGATCGTATGGGTTGAATGCAGACATAAATTCGAAATTAGTACAATTATGAACTATAAATACATTTCTAACTCTAGAATGTTTAGTATAAGTCATAATTCTTTGCAGATTTTATAAACATCTATATGGTATTACAATTTTGTCTTCCAGCAATTCCTGTAGCAGCCGATTTTTATATTGCATTTTGTAAGCCTAGAATTATCCTATTCTGTCTTGGATAGTAGAAAAATCCATTAAATTTCTAGTTTAATCGCTTATAGGTTTAATCATAATGCTTAGTATTGCGGTAAGAACCTAATTTTTTTTTATGCTTAATAGCTTGTCTTTTATCGTAGGAATATTTTTTGTTGTTCACCTAGAAGCGCAATCTACTCAGGTGAGGGATGATTTTGAAGGAGGCGGAACAATCGCAACATGGATAGGTGATGATTGTGCTATTAACTCGAGTTTTTCAAATCCATTTTCGCAGGCTATTAATACATCAGCTACAGTTCTGGAATATAATGATGTCGGAGGACAGTATGCAAATGTTAGATTTGAACTCAATGAAAATTTTGATCTTTCTACAGATAACATTTTTACATTAAAAATATATGTTCCGTCTAGCGGAACAACTGGTACCCAAACCAATAAGGTATCTCTAAAATTACAAAATGGTCAATTAGATCAGCCGTGGGTTACACAGACTGAAATTATAAAACCCATCATACTGGATCAGTGGCAGACAGTAGTCTTTGATTTTCTCAATGATGACTATAATAACTTTGAGCCTAACTCACCCGCGCCGAGGGAAAGAGGAGATCTCAATAGAGTCGTAATCCAAGTTAATGGAGAGAACAATACGGATCTTGTTCTAGCGTATATAGACGATTTTTTTTACAATGGCTCTATTGCTACTTTTCCTAATTATAATACTTTAGTCTGGGCGGATGAATTTGATACGGATGGTGAGTTAGACCTATCCAACTGGTTTCAACAAACGCAATTACCATCGGGAGGCAGTTGGTTCAATGGGGAGATACAACATTACACCAGTAGACAGGATAACTCTTTTGTTACGGATGGTGTATTGCATATCGTAGCTAAGAAAGAATCCTTTACAGACCAGGGGGAGACTAAGGCATATACATCTGCGAGACTTAATTCTAAATTTGCATTCCAATACGGAAGAGTAGAGGTACGAGCTAAGTTACCACAAGGTGTTGGTACATGGCCTGCGATATGGATGCTAGGGAAAAACATACAGGAGGCAGGTGCATATTGGGAACAGCAGGGATATGATACAACACCCTGGCCGGCTTGTGGAGAAATAGACATAATGGAACACTGGGGAACGAACCAAAATTATGTCCAGAGCGCTACACATACTCCTTCTAGTTCTGGTGCAACAGAAAATATTGGAGGACAATTTATAGCATCAGTATCGAGCGAATTTCATAGCTATACACTTGACTGGTATCCAGAGAAACTCGTTTTCGCAGTGGACGGCACCGAGCATTATACATATGAGCCAGAGGTTCGAGATGCTAACACGTGGCCTTTCGATGCAGACCAATATATATTACTAAATTTTGCTATTCTACCTTCCATAAACTCGAGCTTTACGGAAGATGCATTACAAGTAGATTATGTTAGAGTGTATCAAAATGAAGAAACATCTTCTATACCTATGAATAATACTAAGCAGTTTAACCTAAATGTCAGCCCCAACCCTGCTAAGGATTATACAACGATAAGTTATAATTTATCTGAGGATACGGATGTCAAAATTTCTATTTATAATATAAACGGATTACTCATAGAAACCTTGGTAATGGATAAGAGATCGGCAGGAAATCATATGGAGTTATGGAATACTTCAGAGTTATTATCTGGGATCTATTTTTATCAGCTACAGGCAGGAGGAACAAGCGTTACTAAGAAAATTTTCATTTCTCTCTTCTAGCAGATGTATACTTACATAATATAAGAAATCCATTCCTTGCTATAATAAATATGCTTTGTATGTCTAATATTAAAAACGATATAAGGTACATTAAAGGACTTCACTTTTACAGGTGAGACATACGAATATATTGGTTAAAAATGAATAAAGAAAAATTGGATATAGGTGTGACTAGTATAAATTTTTAACACTCTAAGATGTTGATTATTTACAAGTCATTTGATCATAAAATACAAAATTTGATAAGCTTCTAAATAATGTATGATTAACGCTGAGATTAGCTAATTTTAGCGCAATATACCGCGTAATGCGGCACGAGTTACGCGAGAGTCTAATGTGTAAATGGTACAAATAGCTAGTACTCACTAAGCACGAGCTATTTATTTTGTATCGTTTCGAACCTTTCTATCTTTATAGAGTATAGTATGCTATTGATCGCAGTTTTATCTGTATTATAGATCAGAATTTCACGCCAGTTTATTCCTAATCGTACTTTATTTATCTTAAGCAATACAAAAATTTATATCGATGAATATACAACGCTTATTAGTAATCCTATTAGCTATGACAACGATCTCCGCTTCTGCTCAGCAGTTAGGGGTTAGAGGTGGGTTTAGCTTCATTAATGTATCGAGTACAGAAGATATAGATCTAAGTGCTAGCACTGGGTTTAACATAGGTTTAGCTGTAGATCTAACACTTATTGCACCGATGAGAGTGGCGACTGGTCTGCTCTACACAAGAAGAGGCTATACATCTAATATAGATGGAATGGACGGCAATGCTACTATAGACTACATTGATATTCCTATAGACTTTATGTTGCGGATAAAGCCACTAAATACTGTAGGAGCTTATGTCGCAATGGGGCCATATTTTTCATATGGAGTTTCTAGTAATGTTTTTGACGAGGATGGAACCTTAGTGGATGGATATAGTGATGATACGATAGATCTAAATAGAATAGACAGTGGTATTAATATAGGTGCCGGGGTAGAGATTTCTAGCTTGAGAATTGGAGCATCCTATGGTCTAAGTTTTTCAGATAATAGATCTATAAGAGATACAGAGCTGAAACACCGGGTATTTAACTTATCTGTAAGTTATTTTTTCTATTGATTTTGTATTTAACTGTTAATTTTCATAGAAGGGTAGGTACGGAAATATCATAATTGGCAAGGTTAAAATATTGGTCAATAGAGCATTTTATAAATAGTTTTAAAACTACATTGACATATATAATTATAAATTCTGCTTAGCTTTTTACAATTTTCACCTTAGCATTAATAAGCAGACTAGAAGGAATTACGACTTGATCTCCTAAACTATCTTCTATTGTCAAGCCTATTTTATTTTTGTTGACTATTTTGCCTTTAACGCCATCGACTTCTATAATCATACCTACCCTATATATAGAATTACTAAAGAATCCAGCTAATACATGACTAAGTACATCTCTACTAGCAAATCCATAAGAGATGGAAGCAGATAAGAGGATAGCACCAAGTATTAACAAAAGATTAGAAGTAATAATATCGGTATTTACACCTGCTTGAGAAAGTGCAGTAAGGCATATTGTGATAAATAGCAGATAGAAAACAAAGCTAGATATAATCTTGCCTGTACTTATGCCCAGAGATCTCGTAGCACCTGCAATAATATCTCTTATAATACTTGCTATGTAGGTTCCAATTATAAATAGGACTATAGCTATAAATAGCTTAGGTAAGAAACTGATAAGCTTAGAAATCTCGCTAGATACGGCATGCCAACCAAGTGTTTCCGATGCAGTAATGAAGACAAGAAGTATAAGTATCCAGTAAACAAACTTCCCAACAACAGCGCTAGGCATCATTGTTATATTAGCTTTATGAAGGTATTCAGTAAGATTTATTTTATCGGATAGACTGTCAAATTTTGCAAGCTTTAAAATCTTACTTACAAGAAATGATACTATTTTAGCAATAATATAACCGAACAGAAATATAAATATTACACCTAAAATGGAGGGTAATGCTCCCATAAATTTTTCTCCAAAAGAAGTGAGAGAATGCATAAATAGATCTGTCCATGTAGTAATTTCTTGCATAGTAATTCGACTTTAATTGATGGGTTTTTGACAATATATTTTCATAGGAAACTATTGTATAAGATAACAAAAAAGTCCACCCTTAGATAATTACAAAGGATGAACTTACTATATTTTTGTTCAGAATAATTTTAGAAAAAAAACTCTCCATTGTACTACCCGCAGCCTCACGACCTCCTAGTCCAAAAGATAAGGAAAAAGCTACAGCTATAAATCCTAAGTAAGACCAAAGGCAAGTCCTAGTATATTTTCTGCAATACCCATAGTATAAGCACGACTAGAGCACCTAATAAGTCTGGTAATATATTTCCAAACTTTGTGGAAAGCGTAGTTATACCAATTCTAGTTTAGAATGACGGTAATTATTTATTTTGTTCTTCATGTTCCTTCGTTAAAAAGCCTCGCCGAACCTATGGGTTCGCCTACGTTTTTTGCCTTGATCCATTTTGAACAATTCTAAATCCTTTTCCGTCATCTAAAAATAGAAATGGTATTACTAAGTTATTTAGTAATTTATTTCTAAATATTGTGTTAGTTGGTTAGGATCGCTTTACTTTATTAATTTTCACCTCTAGTAAAAAAGGAGGTATCCCGATGGGGGATACCTCCTTTAACTGAAGTTACGTTTATCTTAGAATGGGAATCTATATCCTACTATAAGTTGATTATACTTGAATGCATTTCTAGCGGTAAGATCTACATATAGATCACCAGATAATACATTTAGTGAAGTTCCTATTATGAAGTTCCAAGCACCCGTAAGCTTATCTACATTGACATCATCACCTACTTTCATAAAACCTAATCCTAGACCAGCATAAGGCTTAATAGTATTAGATTTTGTTAAAAAATCTAATCCATATAAACCATTCATAGAGATACCAAAAGCGCTAGGCGATCCGAAACCAAAAAATGTTTCTGGTACGAATTCTAAATTAGAATTACCTACCTTATAATGTAATCTGTATCCCAGATTGAAAGTAGTATTTCCTCCTATATTGAATCCAGTAAATCCAGACATTCCGTTGTACTTAAGCTTAGAGAAAAAGCCTTTGCTGTTATCATAAGATTCTGCAGTTTGTATTTTCTCTGAGTTGCTTATTACTTCCGGTTGTGGCATATCAGGCTGTGCCACCTGAGCATTGGTGTTAGATGAATTATTATTATTAGCAGAAACACCCGATAGGGTATTCAGCATAAGCGCTCTAAGATCATCGATTTTTTCGTTTGTGAAATCTATGTCTCTTTGTAATTGCTCGCTTTCAAATGATTGCATTTTTATTTGCTCATCTGTTTTTGAAGAAAACCTCTTATCTAGTTCGACCTGTCTTGTCGTCATAGCTTCTAGATCCGAACTGTTTTTTGCAAGCTTGTTTTCTAGTGCAGTTACTTGAGTATTCATTGTTTTCACTAACTCACTTAGTGTATTAGCCAATATTTCATTATCCTTCGTCATCCCTTCTTGCGCCACAGTAATAGTCCCTAGTGAAGTTTTGATTTCGGCAAGAGATTCGGTAAGCAACTCTATTTGCTGATCTTTCTTATAATCTGAAATCGCAGACTCTATACTTTGAGCACTTCCATTATTTCCACCACTCATATTGTTATAACTCTGACCATTTCCATTATTAACCCTATTCGTACCATCTAATATATCTCTTATCAGAAGATTAAATTCTGCAGGAGACATTCTTATCTCGCTCCCTCCATTTCCTGGAGCTATTCTCATTCCTCCGTCAGGATTTACTGAATTGTTGGCTTGGTTATATTTCTTTTGGTTCAGCTCATCAACAATTTGTTCTGCCTTATTTTTCTTATCATTTATCTCTTCTACGGCTTGTACATCTTGATTTAAAATTGCTTCATTAAGCTGAGATTCTAGCACTTCGATCTGATCTTCATATTGGCTCTTTAGTGCTTCGGTAGCTGCACTATTTTCTGCATTATTGGTTAACATGTACTCATCAAAAGCAGATTGTTTTACAACATCGATCTGTTTCTTGTTTTTCCCAAGCACAAAATTAAGAGACACACCATAATTCCATGATGATTTTATTTCTTCTGGTTCTGTTAGATCTTCGAAGTTTTGACTAGTCGTTAGCATAGATCTTACAAAACCCGTAGCTTTGACATACTTAGAGAATGGAAGATCCATTCCGAGTCCTCCCATCGCAAAACCTTTGTTATCTATACCTGTTATCCCTACCGAATCTACCGTTAAGTTTCCTACATAGTCATCTCCCACGTTGATGTTACCAGCTCCTAATGTAATCCACGGCGTAAACCCTTTCCCTTCATTTAGCTTGAATCTACCCTCAAGTCCATACATAGATAACTGGTCAAATTCTGTTCTTTCACCTTCCTCTAGAGCTCTCCAGTAGAATCCTCTTATACCTACTAGTGGTCCAAAGTTAAGTCCAGCACTACCACCTGCCATCCATGTATCTCTAAAAGGCAATTCTTCATTGAAGTTCATTCTAGAAACTTGGAATTCTACAGGAACGTTAAGTCCACTAAATCCTCCTGCAAAATTATCTCTGTAGGCTTTATCTATATCCGACATCTGCCCTGGTTTTCTGCCACCTAGATAGAGAACAAGTGATGCACGAACTGCCCAGTTAGATATGGGCTCTGATAGAAAATCTTCTTTGATAAGGCCATAAGATTCTCTTTCTATATCATCCATAAGAAAGTTTACAGCACTGTAGTTGTACCTAGTGTTGATGGCTTGTACGCCTATCGTGTATCTATCTCCAGCAGAAAATTTTATTCCGAGTCCAGCATTCAGAAATATTTGCTTACTAGTACTTAGAGAATCATATCCTATAGACTGGATCCCAGTTCCTAAAGAAAGGTAAGGTAAGAAAGCACCTTTTGATAGATTTAACGTTAACTCTCCACCATATCTAGAAATATCTATTTCCCTAGGCATATAAGCAAGAATCTGATCTTCTGTTGTTTCGAATCCAAATTTTGATAAATCAGTTTCGAATCCGAATCCTTTAGCATAATTTGCTCTTAGTTCTACAAATTCGCCAAAGCCCATTCCCAACATAGCTCCACCCATTATTCCGTTTTTCAATCCTGATCGTTCGTTTGTCCAGTTTTGTTCAGCGTAAGGTGATAGCGTATAGCTTAGGCCACTCACTTGTGCTTCTATTGGATTAGAAATAAAGCCCAGAGATATACACATGAAAAATAGTAATACGTACTTATCCATTTTCACTAAATTTTGATTTTGAAGGATTTTCATCCTTTTTATAAATTATTAATATTATTGTAGTATAGAGTCCTCAAAAATGTTTCTTGGTCACAATTATTTTAGAAAATCTTACAAAATCGTGATTTTGGTTTACCTTATTTATCGAGGGTGTCTGTATCTAGGTCAGTAAGGATGGCACTTTCTGTCTTTATTAGTTTTATCGTAAATATATCTAACAGCGTAGCTATATTTTCTATGGATTGTATAGTAGACATAACTTCCTTTTTGAGCCTAGGATCACTTTCTACCCGTTCTATAAGTTTTTGGAACTTAAGAGTTATCTCTGATGATATGTTGTTCGTTTCATCCTGCATTAGGCATTGGTTAGGTGATTCTTTTGGTACATAACATGTAATTTTTCCCTGGTTCTTTTAAGCTTCATTTTTATATTACTTTCCTTAAGTTGAGTTATCTCTGACATCTCCTTTATTGTCAGACCATCCATATATTTCATAAGAATAATCATCCGCTCCTCTTCTTTAAGATTTCCTATAAATTCTTCTAAGGTATCTAGGTTTAGTTCTAACAAAAGCTTCTGATTATATTCTCCCTCGCTGTTATCTTCTATAGCCTCCTGCTTATCGGGATCATGGAATAATTCTATTTTCTTTTTATCATTGAAGTACTTTACACATGTATTAAAAGAAATAGAATGTACCCATAAAGAAAACTTCGATCTACCTTGAAATTTATGTAAATTAGTAAACACCTTAATGAATATGTCATGGGATAAATCCATCGCCTCCTCTTTATTCTTCAATATAGAAAGGGCCTTATAGTAGATTTTCTTTTCATATCTATCATAAAGAATAGATAGTACCAGCTCCCTATTTTTATCTATTTTCTTGATTAAGGACGAATCGTCAAGATTCTTTAGACTTTTTTCTAATGCTCCCATCTACTAGTGACCATTCTAAAATTAAGAAGTGGCTGATTTTCTTTGTTTACTTATTATACCAATTCTATTTTTAGATGACGGAAAAAGATTTAGAATTGTTCAAAACGGATCGAGGCAAAAAACGTAGGCGAACCCATAGGTTCGGCGAGGCTTTTTAACGAAGGAACATGAAGAACAAAATAAATAATTACCGTCATTCTAAACTAGAATTGGTATTACTTGTTACAAGTAGCAATATATCTACTCTATAGAGTCTTCGCTTTTGCGAATAAGTCACAAAAAATAATTTTTTATTTTTAAGAATGTAGTAGTAAGCCCAATAAAAATACTTTACCTAATAATTTGGTGCATAGGCTTATTATCGCTCTAGCTCAATCGTGATGTTGATAACAAGCAAATACTTTATCTTCCGTGAAAGCTCTGATAGAAGTTAAGTGTTATTATCCGATAGCATCATCTACAACTTTTTGAGCCTCTTCCTGGAGTTGCTTTAAATGATCTCCACCTTTAAAGCTTTCAGCATATATCTTATAGATATTTTCCGTACCAGAAGGTCGAGCTGCAAACCATCCATTAGCAGTCTCTACTTTGAGCCCTCCTATGGCGGCACCATTACCAGGGGCACTAGTCAGAATATTTGTAATTTTCTCTCCGGCTAATTCCGATGAAGAAATTTGTTCTGCAGATAATTTTTTCAGCTTGTCTTTTTGTTCTGGTGTCGCAGGTGCATCTATACGATCATATACAGGTGATCCAAATTCATTGGTAAACTCTTGGTATATTTCTCCTGGATCTTTTCCAGTTCTAGCGGTAATCTCACCTGCAAGAAGAGCGGCAATAATTCCGTCTTTATCAGTCGACCAGACTTGTCCTTCCATATTTAGAAAAGATGCTCCTGCACTTTCTTCCCCTCCGAATCCAAGACTTCCATCGTAGAGACCATCTACAAACCACTTAAACCCTACAGGGACTTCTATAAGTTTGCGTCCTAGTTTCCCAGCGATCTTATCTATCATCTGGCTGCTGACTAAGGTCTTACCTATACCTGTTTCTGATCCCCAGGAAGGTCTATTCTGAAATAGATAATCTATAGCTACTGCTAAGAAATGATTGGGCTGCATAAGGCCAGAACTCTGGGTTACGATTCCATGACGATCATGATCGGTATCACAAGCAAATGCTACAGGGAACTTATCTTTTAGTTGGATGAGCCTCTGCATAGCATATTTGGAAGACGGGTCCATTCTTATTTTTCCGTCCCAGTCTCGAGACATAAAACTAAAAGTATGATCCACGGAATCGTCTACAACGGTAAGCTTAATATTGTATCGATCTGCAATCCTCTGCCAGTACTTTACACCTGCACCACCTAATGGATCTACTCCCATCTCGATACCTGACTCATGTAGTAGTTTCATATCTAGTACTTGGCTTAAGTCAGCCGTGTAGGCATCTATATAATCATAACGTTTAATGGTAGGTGCATTGTTTACATTGACGATATTTATTCTTTTGACAGCTACAAGATTTTTCTCTAGTATCTCATTAGCTCTAGTTTCTATCCAAGAGGTTACAACACCCTCTGCAGGTCCACCATTTGTCATATTATATTTGAACCCTCCATCCTCAGGTGGGTTGTGGGAAGGAGTAATTATGATTCCATCAGCTAAGCCATCTTGTTGCCCCTTGTTATACTCTAGGATGGCATGGCTTACAGCAGGGGTAGGCGTGTAGTCATCGTGAGTCGCGATCATAGTTACCACATCGTTAGCCGCTAGTACTTCTAGTGCGGTAAGCTGAGCAGGAGTAGATAAGGCATGGGAGTCGATACCCATAAAGACTGGACCATTTATCCCTTGTTTTTTTCTGTAATCGCAGATTGCCTGGGTGGTTGCTAGAATATGTTGTTCGTTAAAAGAACTTGTTGTGGAAGATCCTCTATGACCTGATGTTCCGAAAGAAACTCTTTGCTCTCGCTTAGATGGATCTGGTTCTTGTCTAAAGTAATCTGTAATGAGTTGCGGAATATTGATCCGTTGATTACTAGGCGCTACTTTTCCTGCGAGTGGGTGAATTGACATAATATATATTTTTTACGAAATAAAACTTTACTCCATTTAGAATAGCTTTCTAATGTCAATATAAAAAATATAAGCCTAGCCTATAAGATTTTCTATGCGAATACTTTTAAAATTGTCAACTTGATTTTTTTATAAACTATAATTAATGGATGACTAGTTTCTGAGCTTTGTAATTATTTAGTTGTATGAAATATACATTAGGCTCTAGGCTGCTGACGTCCACATATTTCATTCCACCATTTCCTTTTTCTGTGATATGAACTCTTCCTAGCATGTCTACGATCTGGATATTTACCATCTCTCCAGAGTCCCAGGTTATATGTAGGAGATCTCTTGCAGGGTTAGGAAAAATTTTACTGCTTATTTTTTCTGGTGTAAAAGTACTTGTCAGTTCATCACAGAATCCTACATTAGGATCTAGTTCTATATGTCCTTTAGGATCTAGATCTCTTCCATCAAAAGCTAAATAATCTATTGGGTATTTAAAAGCTCTAAAAGTCAAATTATTATTGAGCGATAAGGAATCTCCTTGTGTTGCAGCTTGTCCGGCGATAAGAGGTGTTTTGTATTCCCATACTAGCTCACCTTCAGAATTAAGTTCAATGATATATCCTTGTCTTCCGCTGCATCCCAGCGTGTTTCCATTTGGCAATAACTGAACCGATGATAATCCAGTTGAATAAAATGCAGTAGGCTCTGGATGAGTTATGGTATTTGTAAATTCAAATGGAGGCCAAGTGCCATTTGCCTGCTGGTAATCTAGCGTATACATATCATAAGATGACTCGAAGGTTTCCATGGTAGAAAAATCAGCACCTATTCTATTATTGAAGGCTACGATATGACCGAACTTTGGATTGCTAAAAGAGATAAACTCATTTACCCAGTGTGCATCATGCTGATAAAAAAGGATCTGATCTGTACTGTCTCCTTTGTCATGTGTCTTTGGATTTCCAACTCTGTAGATAAGGTCTCCTCCATGATTAGCACTTCCACCAAAATGTCCAGCAGCTTCCTCTGTACTAGTAGAATGATCTATAATCCATATCTCATCAAACTGAGGAACACTGATCATGATGTGATCTATTAATGGATTGTAGTCTATAGAATTGACATGTAACCAATCCGATTTTCCATCATTCGTGTCATAGTTTATGTCTACAAGTTCCGGATGATCTGCTATATCACCGAAATTTTCTTTGGTAGCATCAAAGTCCTGTATGATATGGTCCATTACATGCCATTCCCATACGATATTATCAGTCTCTGGATCTATCTCTATAATTTTCTCTGGCCATAACTCCCCTTGACTAAGCGTCTCTGGGTTTCTTCCTGCTTCTACAGCGGCATCCATAGTTATGCTTTCCCAGGCTATCATAAGTATATTGCCGTTTGGTAGCGGTTCTATGTCATGGTGTAATCTTTCTAGTTCTGTATTCAGTTCGTAACTCCATAATAATTCGTTATCCCAGGACCTTATTTCTACAATAGCTCCACCGCCTCCAGCCCAGATAGGATCTAGATTAGAAGTAGCACCTCTTTTAGTTTTTACAAGTGTACCATCATCTCTTAAGTAGGCTGTGTTACCGGGTCTGAAATTATCTTCATCTGTCCAGCTATGTACTATTTCCCCACAATTGTTAAGCAGGTATACGTTAGGCTGATTATGAGGGTAGATAAGCGTGTATCCTTGGTAAGTTTGTGTAAAATTATAACTGAGTAATCCTACAGTATTCTGGCTTTGTACAGAAAGAGTTGCCATCAGTAAAAAGGAAGTAAATAGTAGATTTCTTATCACAATACTCTATTTTATGAATAATGAGGTTGAATTAAAGTTCTAAATTATAACATTTTGGGCTAAGCAAATGAATAATAAAGAATTTGTTTTTGTCCTGAAAGAGGAATAGACTTAGTAAGGTCTATCAATAGGAATATTAATAGACTACAATCAGAAAAATTGCTTGTTATTGCTAATTATAGGAAGATGCTAATACGTCTTGTTGGATACTTGCCATATGATAGCCTTCTGCATGAAGAAAACGGAGTAACTCTGGTAAGAATTTCTTTAATTTGTCAATACTCTTTATACTATCATGTAATACAATTATAGATCCATTTTTGACATTATCAGCAACGTTATTATAACACTGTTTTGCTGTAATTTTAGGATCAAAATCACCAGATAGTAGATCCCACATAATAATTTTGTATTCAGCAGAAAGGATTTTAGATTGTCGAGGTTTTATCCTGCCATAAGGGGGACGGAATAATGCAGTAGATAGCAGGTGTGCAGCTTTGTGTACTTCTTTGTAGTAGGTCTGATCGTTAGTTATCCATCCAGATACGTGGTTGTAAGTATGACTGCCCACACTATGACCTTGCTGCTTTATTCTATGGACTAATTCTGGATGTTTGCTTGCATTTTTACCCACACAGAAGAAGGTAGCTTTAGCATCACAATTTGCCAATATATCTAACACCCAGGGGGTAGCCTCAGGAATAGGTCCATCATCGAAGGTGAGATAGATTTCTTTGTTTTCTTTAGCTATATTCCAGACTAGATCTGGATACATTTTTTGAACAAGTTTTGGCGTTTTTACCAGATACATAATTTATTAACTTATTGAGCGAAAATCGCTTTTACAAATGAACTACAGTTGTTTTTATATTAGTTAATACTGTATTTATTTTAACATACCACAAAATCTTATGGCTTCATGGTAATTATGATAACGTATTTTCCTTTACTTTGCTGCTAAAATAGGATAAAAGATTATGGTTAGATTAAGATTTGCTCCCAGCCCCACAGGGCCCCTTCATATCGGAGGTGTGAGAACGGCTTTATATAATTACCTTTTTGCTAGGAAGATGGGCGGTAAGTTTATTCTGAGAATAGAGGATACAGATCAGACCAGATATGTACCTGGAGCTGAGGCATATATTATAGAAGCGCTAAAATGGTTCGGAATAGAAACCGATGAAAATCCTGAGATAGGGGGTGATTATGGTCCTTACCGGCAGTCAGAAAGAAAAGATATTTATAAGAAGTATACTGACATATTGTTAGAAAAGGGTCATGCGTATTATGCCTTTGATAGTGCGGAAGAACTAGAAGCTAAGAGAGCAGAAGTAATGGCTAGTGGAAAACATTCGTTTAAGTATGATGCATCAGCTCGTATGGAGATGAGAAATAGTTTGTCGCTAGAATCTGATGAGGTAGCAAAACTAATAGAGCAAGGAGACAACCTTGTTATAAGGTTAAAAATTCCGACAGACGAAGTCATCGGATTTGATGATATTGTAAGAGATCATGTTAAGTTTAGTAGTAACGAATTAGATGACAAGGTCATAATGAAGGGAGACGGTATGCCGACCTATCATCTAGCAAATATTGTAGATGATCATCTTATGGAGATCTCACATGTTATAAGAGGTGAAGAATGGCTTTCTAGTACGGCACATCATGTATTGATGTATAGAATGATGGGATGGACACCCCCCAAATATGCACACTTGCCTCTAATCCTTAAACCTGTAGGGAAAGGAAAATTAAGTAAAAGAGATGGAGCTAAATTTGGCTTTCCAGTATTCCCACTGCAGTGGTCTGTAGAAGGAGAAGATGACTTTCAAGGTTTCAGAGAAGAAGGTTATGATCCAGATGCTATGGTAAATTTTCTTTCTTTCCTAGGGTGGAATCCAGGTACAGAGCAAGAAATGTTTTCTATGGAAGGACTGATAGAGGCATTCAGTCTGGAAAAGATTGTCAAATCAGGTGCTCGCTTTGATATCGATAAAGCCAAGTGGTATAATCAGCAATATATCATGGGAAAGGATAATAAGGACATAGCAGAAATCCTACAACCTATGCTGGCAGACAAGGGCTATACCTATAAAGACGAGAACTACTTGTTATCTTTTATCGAACAGATGAAAGAAAGGGTAGAAACGTATCCAGAATTTCTGAGTAGCGGTTATTTTTATTTTCAGCGTCCTGGGATAGATGATGAGAAGACGGCTAAGAAAAAGTGGAAAGCAGATAATGAATTTCATTTCGATGCTATAAAGAAAGCACTGCAGGATACAGAAGACTTCAGTACAGAAAAATTACAAGAAATTGTCAAAGGATATATTACCGGTAACGAACTGAGTTTCGGAGCTATATTTCCTATTCTCAGGATCATTACTTCTGGAACTATGAAGGGCCCGGATTTATTTGACATGATGGCTTTACTCGGTAAGGAAGAAGTACTTGCAAGGTATGAAGCGGGTATAGAAGCTATTAAAGGATTAGTATAAACAATTGTATAAAAAATAGATCGATCTATTTCTAATTATAGATCGATCTATTTTGATTTGTTAAAAGGTATTAGTTGTTGATTTTATAGAACTGTTCTTTTACGCTAAGATCTTCGGAAATAATAAAGTAAGAACCAGCAGTTAAAGGTTCTATGTTGATCGAGACAGAAGTACTTTTTTTCGTCCATATATCCCCTAATAATTTTTCTCCATTAGCACTGTAGATATTTAGTTTACTAGGTATTTTTTCAGCGTCTTTAAACTGTAGGACTATATGGCTACTCGCTGGATTAGGAGCTAGATGAACCTGTGTTGCAGATTGTCCCTTTTCATGCGTACTGCTAATTATATTAGAGGTATAGGCATATAGTTCTTTGCCTGAAGCTGGAGGACTAGCAAAGAAAAATAAATTCTCTCCTGAAGAAGTTATCTGGGAAGGAAAAGAATTTCCATTACCAGGTGCTAAATTAGATACCATTTCGGTATTGTTTTCTGTCCCATCAGATTGCCATAGTTCACTTCCATTGTCTGAGCGAGCACTGTAATATAATAAGTCATTATGTATTGTAAGATGACCTCCGTCAAGGTCATAGTTGAATCCTATCAAATTTCCATCTAAAGCTGGGTTAGCCTCCAGGCCTGTATTATCTATTTTGTACATGGCTTGGTTAGGAGAATAGAATCCAAGAAAAGCTTTAAAATATAACTCATTATTATATGAAGTAAAAAATTCTGGTTTAGATTCTTCACCTACAATTATCTCAATTTCAGTAAGATCTCCAGGAGATCCATCTGTTGAAAAAAGCTTACGATCATTATCCTTTTCGCCTTGGAAATAAAAACGACTATTAAAACCTATAAAGGCTCTGCGATCTATATAGTCAAAGAATGAAATATTATCAAAATCACCAGAAACTCTATTCGTTCCAGCCGTGGTTCCGTCGCTAGCATATAAAGCATAATCGAAGTCAGCATCACTAGAAAAGAAAAATAATTTCTCATCTGTTGCAGTCATATTATGATTTGAAGAAAAAGAACTTCCACTATTTAAAAAGAAAACTGAAGAATAGTCCGATCCCACTCCATCGGTTTTTATTAAATGATCACCATCATCTAGTCTAGCCAAAAGATAAATTTCATCTTTAAATACTTCTATATCTCTTATGCCAAAGAAATTAACTTCGAAAAGAAGATCAGTTTCTTCAGTAAGTGGATCGTAACGCTGGAGAGAGTTTTCGAAAGTATTTTCTTCTCCTTCGAAATATAATTTATTTTCGAAAGAGGTTAGATGATTAATACCTTCCCATCCGTCATGAATTGTTTCGGTGTTGCCTTCATCATCTATACTCAATAGTTGATATTCTTTAGTATCATTATCATATATAGATAGGTAGCATATTTCATGTAAGACTATATAATCTATGACTCTAAATCCATCGTCAGTAGGTTCTAATACAGGTGTAGTTGTATAAGATTTGCCATTTGTAAAATAAACGATTCCGTTTCCTCCAATATCATTACTATCTGTCCAAACGATACTATTTGCAATATTAGTAAGTATATTGCCATTGAAACTAATACCGTCATCAGGTCCAGCTTCTAATTCAGTAATTTGGATAATCTCCTGACTATTCAGAACACCGAAAATAAATGATGCTAATAGAAATGTGTAATACTTTTTTTTCCATATTTAGGTATTTGTAAATGAATTTTATTTAAAAGCCGTAAAATAGATATTATTACATTATTTTTCTAAATACCTTTAAGTTATGAACGACTTAATAGAAGAATGGAAGAATAAAAAAAATCAAGTCAAACAGCAACGCGGTAGAATAACAGGAAGGCTAAAGCAAGCACCAGGAGAAAAACTCAGGCAACTTGCTGATGAAAAACACGAAGAGGTCTTTTCTGAAATAGATTGCCTAGACTGTGCAAATTGTTGTTCTAAGATTCCACCTATAGTAGATAAAACGGATGTCAATAGAATCGCTAAAACGCTAGGTATGAAGGTCTCTGATTTCCAGAAACAATACACAAGAAGAGATGCTGATGGAGATACCGTACTGAAAACAGTCCCTTGTACTTTTCTTATGGAGGATAACAAATGTTTTATATACGATATAAGACCTAAGGCTTGCAGGAATTATCCCCATACAGAGGGTTATGAGTTTATAGGAAACTTAGATTTACATACTAAAAATGCGCAATATTGTCCAGCGGCTTTTCACATTATAAACCGGATTTTGAAGGAGGTGAAATAGCATAGATAGAGGTGGCTTAATTACCTGACTTGTATGATATTAGCAGGGATTAGAAGATAGATTATAGGCGTAGAGTAATATTTTTTTAGAAAACTTGCAACGTTTTAGCTTTTCGCATCTTTATACCTACATAAGCCATTAAATATGTTAAAAAATATTTACATAATTCTTTTTTCCTTCAGTGTGTTATGCAGTTGTCACAAAGACTACGATAACTCACAGACGATTTCAACGGATGCTGAGCCGGAAATTAGAGTAGATACAGAAGTTACAGGAAAGATTACAGAAAGTGATGGAGAGACAGTAGAAAAACCTTACGATATCGTTGTCAATGGTGATAACATTTCTCTGGGGAATCATTTCTTTAAAGAGGAGGTGAAATTTGCCAGAAAAAATGGCCAGTTGTTTACCGTGTTTTCTGATGGGGAGGAAAGAGCAAAGGTCTTTACCACACTTATAGAAAATGATATCAATTATCTAGACATACATCTTTTTCCTAGATGGTCTGAAGCTGATCTGATTTCTAACAATGCTGTGGATGTCTCTTCTACCCTTTTGGAAATAGCTAATGTTGTAAATCAGACGGGGACTAGTGCAGGAAATTCTAGAATTTTGTCTTACGGTTCTTTAGCAGAACGTAAATGGCTCCGACAACTAGGCGCTCATGCATATAAAGATGGAAGTACTTTATTATCTCTGGATGTCAAAGATGCTTTCTATTTCTCTATAGCAGATCAGAGTGGTATTCAATTATTGCTAGATAAAAACGACCCTTCTAGGATAGTCCATAATCTAGGAGAAAATGATCTTGCTTTATTCCATCTTAATGAAGAAGAATCCAGATGGGAATACCTTACAGATTTTGATATAAGTAACACGGCCGATATCAGTCTTACTGGTTACTTTATTATAGCAGCTTATAAAGAAGGAATATATGCTTCTGGAGAACTGGTAAAAGAAGACAAGCCTATATCTTATCAGTTACATAGATGGAGCTCTGGAAATTTCATGAAGGAATCTTTTACAAGCCTAGGGGGTAAGTGGCTAGGCGTAATTCCCCAGCAAGTGGATGTAATATATGAAGTTAGGGATCTATGTGATAATGATATAGCAGTATTTTCTGTAGAGTCGGAGACTGAAAATTTAGAGAATATAAGGTTTGATATTACAACAGAAAGTGAGCACCTCTACAAGGTACAAACTGTTGTAATCGACTGCGACGGAAATATAAAAGAAGAAGCTTCTGTAAAAATAATAGATCAGAACGGAGAACTTGTATTTGCTTTTGACAATAATGAGATCGATACATGGATAAGTGTATGTGAAGAAAATTTTTCTATCAGCGCTTATGGAATCGATGACCAAGTGCAGAGTCCGTCATTAGATTGGAATCTGGATATAGATGAGCCTATCCGTTATTTGACAGACTGTCCAGAATATAGTGAGGGTTTCAGTTACCTTAAGATAAGAAATGATATAAAGTTATATGCGCCCTTTCAGTTTTCTAATGATGGGATACAATCGGCGTTAGAAGCGACAGGTGGTGAGGTTAAATTTATTTTTGATAACGGAGGGGTAGGGTCTTATGAGCAGCAAGAGATAAGGGTACGTATAGATGATGAGGAGGAGTGGCCTTCTGGTTATTTCGTTGCCTGTGAGAACTCATTAGACGGATGTGGTATTTCAGATTTTTATGTAACGCATTATGAGGTAGATAGTAATGGATGGATCAGAGTATCCTTTGCGGGTGTAATGTGGATGCAAACAATAAGTCCAGCGACAGCAGGTAATTTCGCTATAGAAGGCGTAATACTATGCAAAGCAGGATAAGATAATAAAATAGACATGGTTATAGCAACTCCTATTTATTGTAACTGTCAGAGATTAAGCTTTAGAAAAACGATCGAAAAAGGAACTTGAAGGAAATAGATATCATAAAGGGATGTAAGAAAGGAAATCCACTAGCACAAAAAGCTTTTGTGGATACGTACTCTAGCTATTTGTTTGGTGTCTGTCGGAGATATATGAGAGATCCGGAACTTGCTAAAGATTGTCTGCAGGAATCACTGGTGCAGATTCTCATGAATATAAACAAGTACGAGGAAAAAGGAAAGTTTAGATCATGGGCAAGTAAGGTAGCCGCAATGAAATGCCTTGACATACTGAAAAAAGAAAAAAAGCATATCAGTGCAGAGATGGATAAGATAGTAGAACCGAGTAGGGATGAGGAAATATCATATAGATTAGAAAAAGAAGATGTGATGAACTTTCTAGATACCCTGCCTGAGCAATATAGGATCGCAATCAATATGTTCCTAGTAGAAGGCTACAAACATAAAGAGATAGCGGAAGTTCTGGGCGTGACGGAAGGAAGTTCTAGGTCATTAGTAGCCAGAGCAAGGAAAATGATTATCGCAGAGTTCGAAGACGAAAAGATGCAAGTAGTTCATACAAAGTATAAAGTTGAAAATAATAATAAGTTAAAAATTATAGGGAGTAAAACCTAGTAAGCTACAGATAGAATTATGTCAGATAAATTAAATAACAAAGAAGAAAAGTTCAAAAACATACTGGAGGATATGTCTTTTGATCTAGATACCGATAGCCTATGGTCGCAGGTATCCACTCAGCTTCCTAAGAAGGAAAAGAAGAATAGAAAATTCTTATGGTTCTTCTTCGCTGGTACATTAATATTAGCATTTATAGGTGGTGCTTTGTGGAATCAGACCATAAATACTACAAAGTCTGAACTAGTAAAGAATATTGACAAATTACAAATAGATGAAAAGATTACACCTCCAGGTGATCATAGCACCAAAGAGCCATCAGTAGAGAAAGTGACTCCAGAAATTGTTAGCAATACGGAGAATATTGTACACGAGTCTGAGAAGCAGATAGAAAATGAATCTCTTAATAATCCTTCACAAAAATATAATCCAGAGAAAGAAGAAATATATAAAGAAAATCAGTCATTAGAATCTGATCTTAGACCAATTAGAAAAAATACTATAGATAGAAAAGAATCTCTCATAGTTATATCAGCATCTGAAAATGACAAGAAGGAAGATAGAAAGATACTCACAGGAAAAAATATAGTATCAGTATCAGAAGCGATCAGTATCTCTGATATCAGTGCTCTTGATCCTGGGGTTTCCTACAAGGAGAATGCGCTCATAGATTTTGATTTTCCATACGCTCCTGTAAGAACAATAAAACCCGTTAAGGATAGGCGCTGGAAAAGTTTTCTTCAACTTCAGTCAGGTGTAAATAGTAATATTAGTTCTTATACATCTGGAGATAAGCTCAGCGCAGAGATGCGTAATGAAAAAGATAGAGTAGGATATAGTGGTGAATTAAACTATGGAATGGAACATAATGCTGGGTGGAGGCTAAGTGCTGGTTTCTATTACGGTAGCTTTTTTAGTTCCATAAGTAAAAATAATACAGAAACGGAGACAGGAACGGTAGATGGTATATCAGACATATATATAGACGCTCAGGGAGTAAGTAATCCACTGGCGGGGGAAGTGACTAGAACAACCTTGACAACTTATGACCTGCAGTGGCACCGTAGACATAAGAAATTAGACTTACAATTAGCGATAGGAAAAACAATTGTTAACTATAAGAGTATAGCGCTAGGCTTGGACGCAGGTGTGAGCTATAATCTATGGAATCAGAGTAGGGGATTTTATTATAATGAGGAATTAGAGTTTACTAAAACAGCTGATGGTGTCTCAAATCCTTATAAAGAAAAGTTAGGAATAGCTTATAAGACTTCTGTATTTGTAGAGTACCAACTAGGAGGTGCTTCTATAGGACTAGCTCCATATTTCAGGTATAATCCAGCGTCATTTACAAATAGTGATCACAATTATGAACTAAAAAATAATCAATTAGGAATCAATTGTAGTCTCTTGTACAAGCTGTAAAATTAAAAATGAATTTATTAACCGACCTATGTATAAAGAAAATTTATAGGGTCCAATTATTGAATAAAAAATTAGAATTATGAAACGTATTTACAACTTTCTATTTATGTTGGGATTTGTCCTTGCATCATCAGGTCTAGGAGCACAGATAAGCTGTGTAGAAAACCTTTCCTTTGGCCTAAGTCCATTTGGCGGTGATCTAATATTAGATCCTTCAGACTTTGTGCTGAATTCAGAAGATTACGATAGTATAGAACTTAGCCAAGAATCTATCAATTGTGATGATATACCATCGATAAATATCGAAGTTATTGCAACAGTTAATGGTGTATCAGAAAATTGTTTAGTAAGCATTATGGTTATAGATAACGTACAACCTGTCGCTGTAGCTATTCAAGTATTAAAATTATCCCTAACACAAACCGGTCAGGCTACTCTTTTTCCAGAATTAATAGACGGAGGTAGTTATGATCATTGCTCGGATGTTACCTTATCCATAGAACCTAGTACTTTTGATTGTTCTGATATAGGTTCTAATATCGTTACCCTTACAGTGGAAGATGCAAGTGGAAATTATAGCTCAACATTCTCTGAGGTAATTGTAGAAGATAAAACAAGTTTTCCTTTAGCTTGTCATGGGACAACTACCTATGTAATAGATAATGGTATAGGTAAGACCTACTACCCTGGAGACTTTTTAGTAGGTTATGAGGGATGTATAGAAGCCTTAGAGTTAGTTATAGAGGATGCTAATGGAGAGGTTGTGGCTGATAACTTTGTGAATCCATCTCACCAAGGAATGACTTTTACAGCTACTGTTACATCTCCTGGTTCTGGAAATTCCTGCTGGGGAATTCTAATTGTAGAAGGTGGACCATGTGATTCAGAATTTGTTATCTGCGATACGGCCTGTCATTCTACCCCCGTAGGAGACTGTGCTTCGGGCCATACCTTAGAAGATAATGTTGAGTGGCCTTGTGATGTTAATATTTTCGTACTGGGAATAGAATCATATTCATTAAATCCTAATGCATTGATGGATAACTATGGTGTCAGTGCAATGGATGCTGAGCCTACTTTAACTAATATTGATCCTTGTTGGTTAGTAAGTATAGCATATGATGATAATATCTTTTATGAGAACGAATATGGGTTCAAGATTGTCAGAACATGGACTATCATCGAGTGGAACTCAACGGATACGTGGACTTATACTCAGACAATTAATAATCTTCCAGACACACAGTTGATTTGTGATACCTTATCTAGATCTACACCTGTGGCAGACTGTGCAAGTGGTCATACACTAGAGGATGATGTAGAATGGCCAGATGATATAACTATAGAGGATCACAGGATTACTCCTAATGAGCTGGTGGCATATTCTTCTATAGATCCATTAGACGCAAGTCCTAGTTTCTATAATGAGCCAGATGAGTATAGCGCTACGTACACAGATCTTGTAGAAGAGTTAGGTACAGAAATGCTGATAATAAGAAGAGAGTGGTTAGTAGTAAGAACAGGGGCACCTAATATCGCATGGACCTATGCACAGTTCATAGAGGTTAATTTCAGTGAATTCCAAAACTTGATTGCCGTTAATACTTTTGCTGCAAGACCAGTGCCTAATGTGCAGCTTACAGAAGAAATTTTTACAAGTATAGAAGGTAAATCTAATGTGCCAGAGAACGAAAATGTTTTACCATGGTTGAGTGACGGTCCTAAAAATGGAGTTGATCTTTTAGATATAATCGCGATAAGAAAACATGTATTAGGAATAGAGAGTCTAAGTGATAAGCAAATATTAGCGGGTGATATTAGTGATGATGGTATCGTATCTACGCTAGATATAGTACTTATAGAAAAGATTATTCTAGGAAAGGACGTTACAACAAGCGCGCAATGGGAATTTTTTAATATCACAAATGAGACAACAGGAACAAAGCCTAGAGCGCACTATCTAGGTGTGAAGCCAGGTGATGTTAATGATTCGGCAGTTTTCGGAAGCTCGACTATAGGGGACAGGGAGTTGACTATATCTTATGATGATAAATTGCTTAATGAAGGGGAAACTTATACAATACCATTTTATCTATCTGCAGACAAGATGGCTAGAGGTTTAGAACTGTCTATGCTTACTGATAACAGCGCCATAGAAGTTACGAACATAGCAAGTGACTTTTTCAATGGTGAGTTGAATTGGGCGCAGCACGCTAACGGAGAACTAAATATTCTTATGGCAGATAAAGAATCTGACGAATTAGCTGAACTTGCGACTAATGATGTATTATTTGAAATTACAATCTTAGCTAAGAGTAATTCTGTTCTTGGATGGTCCTTAGATGTACATGAAGAGAAAGCTTCTTACTTAGTAGATGAGTCATACGCTAAGATATTCATAGATGGTGAGATAGAGGGGGCTATTATTTCAGGGACGGATGACAAAGAACTTTTAGAAGGGGTAAGCGTATATCCTAATCCAGTAAATGGAGTATTTAATGTAGACATCGATGGTGTAAATATGAATGATGTGCTGGTTCAGATTTTTGATAATACGGGAAGATTAGTGAGAACGAGTAGAGCAGCTTCTCAGATAGACGTACATGATCTTCCAGGAGGAATATACATGTATCAGATACAGGCGGAAGACAAAATAGCTTCAGGTAAGCTATTGTTTATCCACTAATAATTTATACCATTTCTATTTTTAGATGACGGAAAAGGATTTAGAATTGTTCAAAATGGATCAAGGCAAAAAACGTAGGCGAACCCATAGGTTCGGCGAGGCTTTTTAACGAAGAAACATGAAGAACAAAATAAATAATTACCGTCATTCTAAACTAGAATTGGTATTAATTACTTTTTCCCATAGTCCATTAACCTCTAAAGGGCTCCTAGCCCTTTAGAGGTTTCTTATTAGATATACAAAAAGAGCCTCCTACTAGAATTTTCTAGTAGGAGGCTCTTTTTGTTTTTAAGCTGAATCCGAGAGCCTTATTTCCCCTCGTTATATCTATCGCTTACCGCTTTCCAGTTGATTACATTGAAGAAACTTTGTACATAATCAGGTCTTCTATTCTGGTAATGTAGGTAATAAGCATGTTCCCATACGTCTAATCCTAGGATAGGATGTCCACCGCATCCCACGCCCGGCATAAGCGGGTTATCTTGATTTGGACTAGAACATACTTCGACTTTTCCGCCTTTATGTACACATAACCATGCCCATCCAGAACCAAATCTTGATCCAGCAGCTTTAGCAAATTTTTCCTTGAATCCATCATAAGAACCATAAGCATCATTGATTGCATCAGCAAGATCACCGGTAGGTTCTCCACCACCATCTGGACTCATCACATTCCAGAATAAAGAATGGTTATAGAATCCTCCACCATTATTTCTAACCGCACTATTATCCATATCTAAATTTTGAAGTATATCTTCTATACTTTTCCCATCATGATCGGTTCCTTCTATTGCAGCATTTAGTTTTTTAGTATATCCAGCGTGGTGTTTTCCATGATGTATTTCCATCGTTTTCGCATCGATGTTAGGTTCTAGTGCATTATGTGCGTATGGTAATTCTGGTAGTGTAAAAGCCATTTTTAATTTATTTTGATTTGAATAATAGTATTTAATCTATAAACAGTTCTGTAAGTAAGAAGTTCGATCTTTATCGCATATAAAATTACATTAATTTTCGCTTATTTCATGAAAGTGTATCTCAGGATGATTTTCTTCTATCGTTTTTAGAGTCCATGCAGACTCAGCAAGGAAGACGTATTGCCCATCTATATCCTTGGCAATATTAGCTTTTCTTCTTTTGATAAACGCTTTCAAAGCCTCCTTCGTATCCCAGGTTATCCACAGGGCTTTATGCAGATTGATAGATTCATATTTGCAAGATGCGCCATATTCATGCTCTAGTCTATACTGTATGACATCGAACTGCAGAGCTCCTACCGTACCCACAATTTTTCTGTTATTATCGACCTTGGTAAACATCTGCGCCACACCTTCTTCCATCAGCTGATTCAGTCCCTTATTCAGTTGCTTAGTCTTCAGTGGATTAGCATTTTCCACATATCGGAACTGCTCAGGAGAAAATCTAGGAATACCTTTGAAGTTGAGAATTTCTCCTTCTGTAAGCGCATCTCCTATTTTGAAATTTCCAGAATCATAGAGTCCTATAATATCTCCTGGAAAAGCCTGTTCTACCACCGTCTTTTTAGATGCCATGAATGCTGTAGGATTAGAAAACTTAATTTTTCGATCCTGACGCACATGTAGGTAGTTTGTATTTCGCTCGAACTTCCCAGAGCAGATTCTCAAGAATGCAATTCTATCTCTATGTTTAGGATCCATGTTAGCATGGATCTTAAAAATAAATCCAGAAAACTTGTCCTCCGTAGGGAAGACCACACGTTCCTCCGTTTCTCTACTCAGTGGAGAAGGTGCTATTTCTGTAAAACAATCTAGCAGTTCCTTAACCCCAAAATTATTAATAGCACTTCCAAAAAACACTGGACTCAGCTCACCAGCGAGATATTTTTCCTTATCGAAAGGAGGATATACACCTTGAATGATTTCTACCTCTTCTCGCAACTCCGCCGCAAGTCGATCTCCTACAATTGTTTCTAGAACCTTATCATTCAGATCTTCTATCGTAATGATATCTTCTGTAGACTGTTTTCCATGAGGAGAAAATAAGACCAGCTTTTTCTCATATAGATTATATACCCCTTTGAACCGTGACCCCATACCGATAGGCCAGCTCAGCGGACATACGTTAAGCCCAAGCTTTTCTTCTACCTCATCTAGTAACTCTACACCATCTTTTCCCTCTCTATCTAACTTGTTGATGAAGACGATCATCGGAGTGTTCCTCATTTTACATACACCCACAAGTTTTTCTGTTTGCTCCTCCACACCCTTGGCTACATCTATCACGACGATAGCACTATCTACAGCCGTAAGGGTCCGATAGGTATCTTCTGCAAAATCTTTGTGACCAGGGGTATCTAGGATGTTGATCTTTTTTCCGTTGTACTTAAACGCCATTACAGAGGTAGCTACAGAGATACCCCTCTGCCGTTCTATATCCATAAAATCTGAGGTCGCTGCCTTTTTTATCTTGTTAGATTTTACGGCTCCCGCCACTTGGATAGCCCCACCAAATAAAAGTAGCTTCTCCGTAAGCGTAGTTTTCCCAGCATCTGGATGGGAAACGATTCCAAAAGTCTTTCTTTTATTTATTTCTTCGATATTTGCCATAATAATTCTAATAGAGGGCACAAAAGTAAGAAATTCGAGATTTTAGGCCGCTTTACTGTTAAATAAAGATATTTGATCTTATATTATCTTTTACACACTGCTAGATAGCATAATTAATTTTAGTAACAAATAGGCTACAATAATACATTTATGACGGAATTGGCAAGCATAATAATACTAGGAATATTTGCTCAGTGGATAGCCTGGAGGATGAAGCTTCCTGCTATTCTCCCGCTTATACTTATAGGACTTGCAGTCGGTCCTTTGTCCACCTTATGGAACGATGGAGGAGAGAAATGGTTAGAACCTATATGGCTTATCGATAGGGGCCTTTTTCCTGGTGACAGCCTTTTCCATTTTGTGGAACTAGCCATCGGGATCATATTGTTTGAGGGAGGACTTACCCTGAAGCAGGAAGAAATCAAAATCGTCGGACCTACAATATTTAACCTAGTATCCCTAGGTGCCTTTATTACCTTTGTGTGTGCGACCATACTGTCACATTTCATCGTGGACCTTCCGTGGCTCATTTCATTACTTTTTGCAGCGCTCATTATTGTGACCGGGCCCACAGTGATAGCACCCATCCTTAGGAATGTTCCGCTGAAACGTGATGTTGCTACGGTACTGAAGTGGGAAGGCATATTGATAGATCCTATCGGAGCCCTTGCCGCCGTACTTGTTTTTGAACTGATCATTTCACTCACAGAAGGAGGTGGAGGAGGTGCATTTACGCAGCATGCACTACTACAATTTATAAGGATAGCCTTAGTAGGTTCTGCTCTCGGATATTTTTCCGCTGTCGTGATGAAACAGTTGCTGACCAGAAAGTGGATTCCACATTATTTGATCAATGTTTTCACCCTGGCATTTGTCATGATGATGTTCGTTGCCTCAGGTATTATTGTGCACGACTCAGGACTACTTACCGTTGTCATTATGGGTCTAGTCCTAGGTAATATGGACGTCCCCCACCTGAAGGAAATACTATATTTTAAGGAATCCCTGAGTATTCTACTTATCTCCGTCCTCTTCATATTGTTATCTGCTAACATTAATATATCAGACCTCGAGTTACTGATGAATTGGAGATGTATAGCCCTTTTCTTAGCAATAATTTTAGTCGTCAGACCCCTTGGCGTTTTCCTTAGCACAAGAAAATCTACTCTGAGTTTAAATGAAAAATTATTTATAAGTTGGGTCGGACCTAGGGGAATTGTTGCTGCAGGAATTGCCTCACTGTTCGGGATTAAGCTAGTGAAGCAAGGACTAGACGGAGCGGAATATATTACGCCACTTGTGTTTATGGTTGTGCTGGGAACAGTATTGCTCAATGCTACTACAGCGAGATTTTTCGCTAAATTGCTAGGTGTCATGATCGATAAAAGTAACGGCACCCTGATCGTCGGTGCTAACCAATCCGCTAGACTGCTCGCTAAGTATATCTCTGATAATGGACAAGAAGTTGCCCTCATAGATACTAATATATCTAACATAAAAAAAGCCACAAAAGAAGGCCTTAAGGGATTCAATATTGATATCTATCGAGACGATATTTTTGATAACCTAGAGCTGAATGAGATGGGCTACCTGATGGCACTGACTGGTAGTTCCGATGTCAATAAATTTGCACTCAATAAATTAAAGAAAAATTTTGGTGAGAACGGATCCTACAGATTGATCTCCCCAGAAGAGATGGAACAAGGAGAAGCAGATATGACGGACGGACTATTCTCCACAACTGATGATTACATTAACTTCAGTGAGGTCGCAAGAGATTATCCTAAGATGAATGAGATCGTCATACAGGATGCAGAGAATTACAAGTCGATCATTCAGGAGATGAGAGAGCAGAAAAACAGTATCCCGATTTTTATCAAAAATACGGAAGGCGAACTGAGAATTATTCCATCTACGAATGTAACGGACAAGCTTATAAAAGAAGGCGTAACACTGGTATACCTCGGAAAAACTTTAAATCTAGAATTGACCTAGGGCGTAACCCCTATCTGCCGAGCACAAGAAAAGGCTACCCGCTCGGTGTCGGAGTATTACAGACTCGCTTATTTCGCTCGGTCCTAAGGGACTAGTCTTGCGCTAGACACAAAGGTCAAACGCTAGCAAGCCTATCTTCCATGTTCCTTACGCAGCATCCCGCTCTGCCTAGCCATAAGTCCTTCATTAAGGTCTTTTTGAATCTCATAATTGATATAGCTTTGTCAAGGTCTGCAAAAAAAGGGTAGCGAAAATATATATCGATATGCTGCTATATCTTTCAGATGAGTAAGCAAATATTTACAATGTGGTGATAAGTTCGACTAATATTAAGTCTTGGTACTCCTCAGTTATTCTTATATTTGTCTTTACATTGACATAGATATGAGTTACGTTGTTTCAGCAAGAAAGTATAGACCGCAGACTTTTCAGGAAGTTGTAGGACAGGAGCATGTAGGGAAGACCCTTATGAACGCGCTGAAAAATGATCAGCTAGCTCAGGCCTTTCTTTTCTGTGGTCCTAGAGGAGTAGGGAAGACGACCTGTGCAAGGATACTGGCTAAGACGCTTAATTGCGAGAACAAAGAAGATAAGACGACACCCTGTGATGTGTGTAATGCATGCAAGAGTTTCTCAGAAAATGCATCATTCAATATTATAGAACTAGATGCCGCTTCTAATAATAGTGTAGAGCATATAAGAAGTCTTACAGATCAGGTACGATTCCGACCACAGCAAGGTGATTATAAGATCTTTATCATAGATGAGGTACATATGCTTTCTACAGCAGCCTTTAATGCTTTTCTGAAGACACTAGAGGAGCCACCACCATATGCTGTTTTTATTCTGGCGACTACAGAAAAACATAAGATCATTCCTACGATTTTATCTAGATGTCAGATCTTTAATTTTAAGCGAATTGCTATCCCAGATATAGTAGTCAGACTGCAAGGTATAGCCAAGGAAGAAAATATAGAAATAGAAGAAGAGGGACTGCATGTTATAGCTCAGAAAGCAGATGGAGCCCTGAGAGATGCACTATCTATTTTTGACAAAATAGCCAGCTCAGCAGAAGGAAAAGTCTCATACCAAGATGTTATTGACAGTCTTAACATCCTAGATTATGATTACTATTTTAAGATAGTAGATCACTGTATAAAAGAGGATATGTCTTCTATCTTGATCTTGTTTAATGGTATTTTGAAGAATGGATTCGAGCCCGAGATTTTTATTCAGGGATTAAGCGATCATTTTAGAAATCTATTACTAGCTAAAAATGAAGCAACAAGAAAATTGTTGGAACTGAGCGATAAGCTACAAGAAAGATATGCTAATCAGGCAGCTCTACTATCTCAGTCTTATGTGTTCAATGCGCTGAACTTACTTAACGGTGCGGATCTAAGTCTACCGCGATCTAATCAGAAAAATCTACATGTAGAGATAGTGCTAGGCAAGATCGTATATCAGTCGAGACTGGTAAGTGATTCTGGTAATACCGTAAAAAAAAAGGCCAGGCCCAGTCCACTCTTAACTAGGTCGGGTACAATATCTAAGACTATAACTATTCCTCAGCCTGCTGTAGGGGCTGCTCAGCAAAAAGCTGGCGAACAAAAATCTGCACCGAATACAGAAAAGGAAGTGCCTAAGTCGCCAGCAAAATTCTCCAAGGCGCCTACCATAAGCTCTAACGTATCAGACCTTATATCTAAGATAAAAAAAGAAGAGTCCATAAAATCAGCTAACAGAAAAGCACTAGAGATAGATGTTGTTAAAGAAATATGGGAAAATTATAAAAGTAGACTTCAGACCACTTCTATAAAAAGTGCTTTTAACCAGGCTATTCTGGAAGTAGAGAAGAACGCTATACAAATATATGTTCCTACAGGTGTCATAAAAGATATGATAAGCCAAGAAAAGATTCTTGTAGATGAGTTTAGGGAGAATATTGACAATAAGGAATTGATAATGAATGTCGTGGTAGACATCAATAAATTCCCTGATTACCAAACAATTGAACCTAAGAAGTTGTTAACAGAGAGGGAAATTTATACCCTGATGGTAGAAAAAAATCCAGTTGTAAAAACCTTGGTAGCAAAATTTAAGCTCAAACCAGACAAATAAACACTAAGAAAAAACCACACATGTCCGATCAGTCACTTTGGTTCCTAGAGAATATAGATGTTGGAGGTATCTTCTGTCCTAAGAAGATGAGTCATAAAATGAATGATGAGCACCAGCGTAAAGTAAAGAAGAACGAGTATATCTATCTCCCTGATCAGAGTAGTGATAAGATATATTTTATTACAAAAGGACGTATCAAAATAGGAACCTATAGTGATAATGGCAAAGAAATCACAAAAGCTATCCTAGATGAAGGTCAAGTTTTTGGGGAGTTAGCTATCATAGGGGAGGAAAAGAGAAGAGATTTTGCCATATGTATGCAAGATTCAGAGATCTGCGTGGTTTCTGTAGATGAGATGAAGGATCTTATAAAAGACCATAGCGGCCTGAGTCTATTTCTCATGAAGATAGTAGGATCTAGAGTACTGGAGGTAGAACAAAGATTAGAGTCTCTAGTCTTTAAAGATAGCAGAAGTAGAATCGTGGAGTATCTAGGAGACCTAGTAAAGAAAAAAGGACAGCGCATCGGTTACGAATGGGTAGTGAGAAACTTCATCACGCATCAGGAGATCGCTAATATAACAGCTACCTCTAGACAGACTGTGACAACGGTACTCAATGAACTAAGAACAGCTAATTTATTGACCTTTAATAGAAAACGTCTATTAGTAAGAGATCTCGATGCACTGAAAGCAGAAATTAAGGGCTAAGCAACTTCGGTATGTATAAACATTTTTTGAAACATCTCCTATTTTTACTCAGCCCGGAGAAAGCGCATCATTTTACGGCAAGTATTTTTGGAGTACTCACGAGTATCCCGATCTTATCCTCACTTATAAAAAATCTGTTCCGCTATGAACGAGATGATCTCGAAAAGAATATTTTTGGACTTCAGTTTAAGAATCCTGTAGGTCTCGCTGCAGGTTTTGACAAGGATGGAAAATATGTTAATACTTTTTCCTCATTAGGATTTGGATTCTATGAAGTAGGAACGGTTACGCCGCTACCTCAGGCAGGTAATCCACAGCCACGACTTTTCAGACTCCCTAAGGACGAATCTCTTATTAATAGGATGGGCTTCAACAATGGAGGTGTAGACGTTCTAGTAAAAAGACTTAAGCAGGTAAAAAATAGAGAAAAACTTATCATAGGTGGGAACATCGGCAAGAACAAAGTGACACCTAATAACAAGGCTATAGAAGATTACCTGATTTGCTTTGAAAAGCTGTTTCCTTATGTGGATTATTTTGTTGTCAATGTTAGTTCACCTAATACGCCAGGTCTACGATCCTTGCAGGATAAAGAACCCCTTACTCAGTTATTGCAAGCTGTAAAAAATGCTAATAATGAGAAATCTCATGCTAAGCCTGTCTTACTCAAGATAGCGCCAGACCTTACAGATGGACAGCTAGATGATATTATAGAGATTGTTCAGTCCATAGGTATAGATGGTATCATAGCCACAAATACGACGATAGATAGATCTGGTCTTACAACAGACGTACAAGAGGTAAGTGCGATAGGTAACGGGGGACTAAGCGGAAAAGCAGTCACAGACCGCTCCACACAAGTTATAGCGTATATACATAACAAGTCAGCAGGCAAGATACCTATCATAGGAGTAGGAGGTATACGTTCGGCAGCGACTGCGCAAGAGAAATTAGATGCAGGTGCCTGCCTAGTTCAGGTCTACTCCGGTCTAGTCTACGAGGGACCATTCCTTGTAAAAAACATTAAGAAAGGACTCCAGTAGTATCTCTAGACGGTTCCGCTAAAACATCTAACGGACTCCGAGCCTTTTAAGGCTTATGCACATCTATCTAAAGTTTTTGGGTATTTTTTAGATGTGATCAAACATTACATCTAACATATTATTTATATGATCTATATAAAAGAAGCTAACTACCAGGCAATAATAAGGGGTAAATAAATAGTATTAGAAAACTACTGTATTTTAAGTCTTAGAATGGGTGTAAATATCATATGTTATTTTTTTGCCATGGCATCATTTTCGCAAAGTGTTAAGTACAGTTAGACGAAGACTGTTTATATAACCAAACTCATATTCATAAACACCTAAACCCGAAAAGAGAAAATGATACAAGGCAAAGACGACCGTATCTATTCAGATGGACGATTCTGGATTATACTTTTAAGTACATCGGCATTACTCAGTTTTTTAGTTATTACTTACCCCGGATAATCAAGAAATAGAAAGGTTGACATAATTTTTTTTTAAATCGGTTTTTAAAAATTTATGTTGGCCTTTTTTTAATTCCTACCTAAATTCTTATTCTTTTTACATTACCTAAGGTAGAATATTTCTACAGCTTTAGGATTTAACCTATTGTCTATGACATAACAGGTAGCAAACTATAGGGTGATATTATCTGTTACTATATTCTAGCTGAGATCTATAAGTCTAAAGTCAAGCAACAGATACATCAACAATCCTATGGATAGGAATTAGAAGGCGTAGGGTGTAATACCATTTCTATTTTTAGATGACGGAAAAGGATTTAGAATTGTTCAAAATGGATCAAGGCAAAAAACGTAGGCGAACCCATAGGTTCGGCGAGGCTTTTTAACGAAGGAACATGAAGAACAAAACAAATAATTACCGTCATTCTAAACTAGAATTGGTATAATAATGACTTACTGGGCAATTACAACTGAGGTATATAAATGTCCATATTCAGATATTTTGCAATAGAAAAAGTAATGCTACGCAGTCTCTTGCATTAATTTACTTTCTTTGCGTAAAACTAAATACATAGAAATACGAGAATGAAAAAACCACTAGTTTCCCCACTCGATCGCAATGCTAATCCTGAAATGGCTGAGATGGCTGGTTTCTACGAAGAAACGCTAGGATTTACACCTAATAGTTTGTTTACCATGATGCATAGACCTAGAATTGCAGAAGCATTTCTGGAGATGAATAAGGCTGTCATGGAGAACAAAGGAAGAGTGACAAGTGCGCTCAAGAGACTGATAGCATATCTTTCTAGTATGACTACAGGTTGCCGATATTGTGAGGCGCATGCCATCCGAGCAGCTGAACGATATGGAGGATCGGTAGATCAGTTACATAATATCTGGGAATACAAAACGCATTCGGCTTTTTCGGATGCAGAGCGAGCAGCTTTTGATCTTACTATCGCTGCTTCACAAGTACCCAATGCCGTAGATGATGCTATATCTGAAAATATGAGAAAGCACTGGGAAGAAGGTGAAATTGTAGAGATCTTGGGTGTAGTAGCATTGTTTGGATATCTTAATAGATGGAATGATTCCATGGGAACTCAGCTAGAAGATCCAGCTGCTACGTCAGGCAGACAGTATCTAGGAAAAAAAGGATGGACCATAGGCAAGCATAATTATTAATGACTTGTTAACGTTAGGGACACTCCCCCTTAATAAAAGTACTTTAAGTATATGAAAATATTCTCCATCATAATTCTGAGCATCGCTATGTCAATTTGTACATCGGCTCAGAATAGAATAGAGACAGACAGGAATATAGGTTTTGACGTACTAGAGACGCAAGATCTTATAGTATTAGATGGTGTGCTCAACGAGAAAAGCTGGAAACGGGCGATGTCAGCTAGTGAGTTTTCCCAGTATTTCCCATACGATACTATTCTTGCACTTCATGCTACAGAAATCTATATGTGTTATGATGATGACTATCTCTATGTAGCTGCAAAATGTAAAGCTAAGACAAACGACTTCGTTGTTCCTTCTCTAAGGCGCGATTATGGATTTTCTGGAAGTGATAATATTAGCTTTCTTTTTGACACTTTTAATGATAAGACAAATGCCTTTTTATTTGGTATTAATCCCTACGGCGTTACAAGGGAAGCGCTGATTTCTAATGGAGGTAGAACAGGTGGATCTTTTGATGATTCCTGGGATAATACTTGGTCAGGAAATGCTAAGATCTATGACGATCATTGGATAGCTGAGATCGCTATTCCTTTTAAGACTTTACGGTTCAAAGAAGGAGCCACATCCTGGAGATTTAATTCCTACAGATTTGATACCCAAGAGAACGAAATTACGAGTTGGATTAATATTCCTACTAATAGAATCTTGATGGATCTATCTTATATGGGAAATATGAAGTGGGAAAATCCGCTAAAGAAATCTGGAAAAAATGTTGCTATTATACCCTACACTATAGTAGGTGCTGCAAGAGATTTTGAAAACTTAGATGAGAACAAAACACAAACCAATTTTAATATAGGAGGAGATGCAAAAATTGCTATTAACTCTGGTCTAAATCTAGACCTTACTTTTAATCCTGATTTCTCTCAGGTAGAAGTAGATCAGCAAGTCACTAATCTGTCAAGATTCGAAATTTTCTTTCCAGAAAGGAGGCAATTTTTTCTTGAAAACGCGGACCTTTTTGGCAATTTTGGAAATGGAAGAATGAATCCATTTTTCTCTAGAAGGATAGGTATATCTCAGGATACGACTACTGGCAATAATGTACAGAATACAATATACTACGGCGCGAGATTGAGTGGTAAGTTGAATGATAAACTGAGAATAGGTCTTATTAATATGCAGACAGCAGCTCAAGAGGAAAATGATCTTCCAAGTTTTAACTATACAGCCTTAGCTGTGGAACAACAAGTTTTTGACAGAAGTAGCCTAGCTTTTATCCTAGTCAACAAGGAGGCATTTAATGCGGATGATTTCAGTGGAACCGTAGATCCTTATAACAGAGTGGGGGGATTGGAATATAGACTGGCAAGCTCTGATAATTCTTGGGTAGGTAAGTTTTCTTATTTCAGAGCATTAACACCGGAAGCGTTGGAAAAGAAGTATGCGCATTTTGGACAACTACAATTGATTAAGAGGCGCTATACTGCTGAGTGGGCACATATGATAATAGGAGAGGGGTTCGATGCACAAGTGGGATTTGTTCCTAGGAAAGATATTCTTAGAGTGAGCCCTCGTCTGGGAATCAATTTTTATCCGAACGGATCGGTATTGACTAGACATACGATAAACTTTAATACGCGATGGTTTTACAAACTAGGGGATGACGATAATGAGGTATTAGAAGATTTTGATTTGTCAGAGAGAAATATTTCTATTAATTGGAGTTTAAGCTTCAAGGATAATTCGAGATTTAATCTAGAGTTAGAAAATACGGACCTTATACTTCTAGGTGATTTTGATCCTACAAGAATACAAGAGGATAGTGTTTTTCTGCCAGCAGGTAGTCGGTATAATTTTACGGCACTTACAATGAACTATCGTTCTGATCGAAGTAAGAAACTATCCTTTAATTTAAGACCTACTATTGGTCAGTTTTTCAGTGGTTTTAGAGCTGGGGTATCTGGAAGTTTTAGTTACAGATACCAACCATACGGATCTATATCTCTTAACTATACCTACAATCATATAGATCTTGAAGGAGACTTCGAGAAAGCTGATTTATGGCTTGTAGGTCCTAGATTAGATCTTACTTTTTCTAAGAAAACTTTTTTTACAAGTTTTGTACAGTATAATAATCAGCTAAATAATGTCAATATAAATACTCGTTTCCAATGGCGATTTAAGCCAGTATCTGATTTCTTTATTGTTTATTCAGATAATTATCTTACAAATAATTTTAGCCAGTTTGCATCTCGAAATCGTAGTATTGTTGTGAAGTTTACTTATTGGCTAAGCGTATAGAACTAAATTTTTTTTAGATAATGAGATATGTCTTACTACTAACTATTTCTGTTATAATTGCTTGTAATTCTAATAATAACAAGATAACGCTACCCTCGGTAGAACAAGATGATACCTTATATCTTTTTGTAGGGTCTTACACTCAGGACTTAGGCTTTGTAGATGGCAAGGGAGCGGGGATATCTGTTTTTACTTGTGATAAGAAAAATGGAAAATTAGAAATAGTCACAGCAGTAAAATCTGAAGAAAACCCAGCCTATCTTAGCTATGATAAGTTAAATAAAATATTGTACGCTGCGAATGAAAACGAAAATGGATCTATTACTTCCTTTAGCTTTTCTTCAGAAAAACAACAACTAACTAAAATCAATACTGTAAGTACATTAGGGGGATCTCCATGCCATATTTCTTTGGACAGAAATCTAGAAAAACTGTATTCTGCTAATTACGTAAGCGGAAGTGTTAGTGCTCATACGATCAGTAAGAACGGTACTGTTTCTGCACCTTTTGATACGATAAGTCATAAGGGTAAAGGATCTTTTGCAATGCGTCAGGACGCTTCTCACATGCACATGATAAGTCCCTCTCCATATGATCATTACATCCATGGGATAGATCTAGGAACAGATAAAATATATCATTATGAAATATCGGATAATGAAATAAAACTAGATAAGTATACCACAGGTATTTTAGGAGCTGGGGCTAGACACATGGTTTTCCATCCATCTAATGGGAAGGTTTACATAGGATATGAATTTACAAATCAGATACAGGTTTTGGATGCTACAGTCATGCCATTTCAAGAACAACAAATTGTTTCTGCTCTGACGGAAGCCTATGATAAACACGCTATAACATCTTCAGCAATCAAGCTTCACCCAAATGGAGAATTTCTATACCTAGCAAATAGAAAAGGTGATGCAGATACAAAAAACTCTATATCTGTTTTCGCTGTGGACGGAATAAGTGGTAAACTAACGCTTAGAGAGAATATGTTGATCGATGAATCCATACCTAGAGATTTCAGTATAGATCCGACAGGTAGTTTTTTGTATGTTGCTGGACAAAATTCTGATAATATCGTGCAGTATAAAATAGATAGATCCGATGGTACTCTGGCAAAAACCAATTTAGAGGTTAAAATAAAAACACCTTCGGTTCTGGTTTTTTCCTCTTAACAATTAGCCGTTCTTTTATTTGTTATTTTCTAGAGGGATCTACTATGTTTTTTGTATTCCCTCTCGGATTATTATTCCTATGCGGTATATTTTTAAAGAATGGGAATATAACGAAGGCTACAAGTAAGCCTAAGACTACTGTCTCTACTATAATAACCCCGTCTATCATAACTAACTGTGCAAATGATTCTGCAGCAAAATTATATTTCTGGATAGCGTATGATGGTTCTATAATAAATAAGATAGCATTACTAATACCTATTATAATACTACTGATAAAGGAAATAAACAAAGCACTACTTATATATTTTCCTACAAACTGCTCGTAGGGCCAGGTTTTTACCTTGTTAGTATAGAAGTAAAGAAGGCCTGCCACAAAAAATACATATTTTCCATACTTAAGTGCTGATCCTCCAAAATTACCGACAATTGCAAGGATTGCTAGATATACGGATGCTAAAATTCCTATTATTAATCCTATTTTTGTAGTGGCTTTCATATTTGTTCTTTTATTAATAAATTAATGACTTCAATGTTTATTTTAGAACATCATTATATATGTAACAACAGATGTGCAGGATTTTTGTTCGATGCGACCACAGTATAAATTGGAATCTGAAGTTTATAATCAGTCTATGGTTATTTAGTGCTGTCTTGATTTTTATTTTTGCTCATTTATAAGGGAGATAAATCTGATCAACTGATGCGAATATACTTTGTATGTTTTTTTATTTTATGTATTTTATCATATTGCCAAGCGCCCATGGACAGAGTAGAGACTGCTAAGAAAGAGAAAGAACATTTAGTGATTAGCAGCTTATCGGAAAGTGAAGTAGACTACAACATGGTGGATATCTACCTAAGGGCATTTAAGGAGGAGAGAACTCTAGAAGTATGGATTAGGAATAAGCAGGATAGTATTTTTCAGTTTTGGAAAGAATATGACTTCTGTACTTTTTCGGGTACACTAGGTCCTAAAAGAAAAGAAGGTGATCGACAAATACCAGAAGGTATCTACCACATAGATCGATTCAATCCTAAAAGTAAATTCCATCTTTCACTAGGCATCAACTATCCTAATGACTCAGATAAGATATTAGCAGACCGCCAAGCACCAGGCAGCGATATATTCATTCATGGTAAGTGTAGTAGTATAGGGTGTATTGCGATCACTGATGAGAAGATAAAAGAACTTTATCTTCTAGCTCAACAAGCTCAGAAGAACGGTCAAGAATACATCAGAGTAGATATATATCCGTTTAACTTTAGACACAAAAAGATAAAAGAACTACTATCTGAGCAACCGAATTATAAAAGATTTTTTTCTTTCTGGAAAAACCTAGAGGATATAAATAAGCATTTTGAAAAAACGAAATCGCTGGGAAACGTATCGATAGACGATGGAGGATTATACCTCTGGATAAACTAACGAAGTAAGATAAGTATAGCACCCAAGGCAGTAAGTAGTAATATGAGTTTTCTGAATATATTTTCTTTTATTTTACTTACAATTTGGATACCTACAAATAGTCCTATCCCTAGGATAGGAAGTAGTCTTAGATTCATGGCAATTGTTTCTAGACTCACCGTTTTCCATACCCAGATGTGGAAGGGAAGTTTAAATAAGTTGATAATAAAGAACAACCATGCGGCAGTTCCTATAAATTCATTTTTAGGTAATCTCATGGCTAAGAAAAAGATATTAGAGAATGCTCCTGCAAGATTTCCTATCATCGTAGTAAATCCTGCAGCAAGACCCATGGAACGAGCTAGCCATTTGCTTTCTGGAATATCGGATGCTGACTGCTGATCCCACCAGTACATCATCACGACACTTAGGAATATGACGATACCCATCATTTTCTTAAATAATTCTTCAGGCATATCCTTACCGAGAAATACACCAAGTAGCACGCCGATTATCATCCACGGAAGAAACTGTAAGAGATATTTCCATTTACAATGTTTATTGTAATAGATCACCGCGAAGATATCCCCCACAATAAGCATAGGAATAATGATGCCAGTAGAAGACTTACTGCCAAATACTAGGGCTAATAAGGTAACACAGATAACGGAGATTCCTTTAATACCCGCTTTAGAAAAACCTAGTATAAGTATAGCCAGCCCAGCTAGTCCCCATTCTGTATAACTAAGTTCTAAGTATGAAGGCAGAGTAAATAGACTATCCATGTAAATATAATTTTAACCTAAGGGCTAATTTTGTGCAAGGTAAGCAGCGATAATTAATATGAGGATAATGAGCTTTCCTATTTATAAAATTATAATTTTAGATGATGAAAGAATATGTACCGTTTATTTTTTTAGTCCTGGGCTTACTATTGATTATCGATCTAGTACGAGCTACGCTGAAGCTGCTATTTAATTACAAATGGCAGTCAGAAGGAGGCAACTTTATGAATATTGTATCTATGTACAAATTATCGTTATTGAGTTTTCTGCTATTACTTTTGTTTGTGTTTTTCGTCCTTCCAGGGATCGAAGCTAGTTAGCTTTAGCGCGAAGTAAACAAGTGTGTACTATACAAATTTGATCAAATAGAACTAGCCCGTAAGTCTGAAAGAATAGAGGCAACCCCATGATCAAGTTTTCAAGAAGACTGATTAATGCTTAGAAGAATAAATTGGATTACAGAATCTATAAAAGAACTTAACGAATCTTAGATTTTTATCTCCATTAAACATTATAAGCCCATAAAATAGTAATCGTATATATCCATATCGCTCAACTATACGAGACCTAGCGCATCATTATGTAGAACTATTTCGAATATTTATATTTTTTGAAAAACAAGCAATAGAATCTAAATGCGATATTTCATACACATAGGATACGATGGTGGCAACTACCGGGGCTGGCAGAGACAGACCAATACGCATAACACAGTTCAAGAAATTATAGAGCAAAAACTATTTAAAATATTTAAGGAACACATTACTGTATATGGTTGTGGTCGAACGGATGCTGGAGTTCATGCTAGCCAATATATTCTGCATATCAATCTTGATGAGGCACCTGCATTCGATTTTAAATTTATACTCAATAAAAATTTACCGGACAGCATCGCCGTTTTTGACATTATAGAGGTAGATCGTGATCGGCATTGCCGGTATAATGCAATTGCCCGCACCTACGACTATTTTATTCATTGGAATAGAGACCCTGTGCTTAAGCGTTATAGTTCTTTCTACGAGGGGATAGAATTAGATTTTGACCTGATGAGAAAAGCATCCGTCCTTATTCTGGGTACAAAAGATTTTAGACCACTCTGCAAATCCCCTGACCTATATAAAAGTACTATATGTCAAATAAGTAACTGCGAATTATTTGTCAATGAGGAGCAAGGGCGCTTGCGTTTTACGATTACAAGTAATCGTTTTCTAAGAGGTATGGTTCGTATCTGTGTATTTGTATTACTAAAAGTCGGGACTGGAGAAATGACCTTAGGAGAATTACAGGAAATATTAAATCAAGAAAAGATATGGCTGAAAAAACAGCCCGCCCTTCCTAATGGATTATTTCTTAGTAAGGTGGAGTATTCGTTTATTGAGTTTAAACAGACGCATCATATGATTAGAATGATAAAGCTCGGTTTAGAGTAGACGTTTTTAACGTAGGAACATGAGGGACAAAATAAATAATTACCGCCAATCTAAACCAGAAATGGTATTACATATTAAAGAACCTTATTTCTTTCCCGCTAAGGCATACGCACTTAATGAACCTATAATCAATGCTATTCCTACTATTGCTATCATAGACTGAGCTTCGGTAAAAAACAGCCAACCAGCAACGATGGTAAATATAGCTTCAGAATATTTGAAAGGAACAATCTTACTAGTCTCTTCAGATTGTAATCCTAGGGTCATATAATATTGTCCAAAGTAGCCGAATATTCCTAGTCCAAACAATAAGAACCATTGTGATCCTATGGGAGATTCCCAGGAAAATAGACAAGATATAGCTCCTATGATAGTAGAGATAGACATAAAGTAAGTTACAATTCTTACAGGATGCTCCTTACCGGATA
>Ga0209831_1000042_pt1 | contig 98749 bp, 82 predicted proteins | sample Maine_Asex4_meta_FD_187451 | JGI IMG/M metagenome (GOLD analysis project Ga0209831, IMG submission 187451) | Marine algal microbial communities from Maine, USA - Maine_Asex4_metaG (SPAdes) (version 2) | ecosystem: Host-associated > Algae > Red algae > Unclassified | place: Maine, USA | collected... | reverse complement strand
GAGGTCTACAAGCCGTAGGAACTACGGTATATAAACAGCCCAGTAATGGCGGTCTGACGGGGACTACTTCGGTAGTATAGTCAAGAGTCTATATGGGAATCCCCCACTTTAGTGGCGGGAGGTTCAAGTTTGTCATTTAAACAACTATAGCGCTGATTTAGAACTATTCATAAATTTCGCAATTGCTCTATATAGTTTTACATAACTCTAGCAAAATATTCTTTTATCTTTTCTAAACGAGCATTAAAGAGACACTGCATAACTTAGTTATGCAAAGTTGCCAACAATTTTTAAATTAACAATATATTTCTATCTATTTTATGCATGCTTATTTTTAATGAACTTGAAGTTATTAAAAGAAATTTTATAGCCTGTCTGAAAACCGCACCATTAGCAATAGTCGGTATATTACTGTATATGGGCTTAAAAAGTACGGTAATTTTCGAAGGAGGGCTTCATTATTTTAACGGCACTCATCATCCCTCCTATCTTGGTTGGTATGACTTTGTTCTTGGATATTCAATTATTTTTACTTTTGCTTGTGGCTCTCTAAAATTGCGATTTAAAGATCTTATTTTAGGAATCATTTTATTATTTATAATCTCGGCTAGCTGGATCGGTACTTACGAGCAAGACAAAGCTTTTATAGTAGATGGCTTAATATGCTTTCTCCGCTTCTTTATGACTTTCATCTTTGCCAAATCTTTAGCTTATAAGCTAGGTAGTAAAGTATCAGAAAGCGTTTTGATAGTGACTTATGGGGTACTCAGTCTGAATGCCTTACTGTGGTACACTCTTCAGTTTGGGGATCAGAATAGACTTGCAGCTTCGGCAATGACTTCTCCCAGCTTTGGTCAAATATCGGCAATGTTGTGTTTATTATTTTATAGTCGAAAATATTATCCCCTGCTATTTCTATCTTTTATACTGCTGTTGTTAACTTTTTCTAGAACCTCAATTCTGCTGTTTTTAACAATCTTGATTGTTCAGAATCGGCAACTAAATTTATGGAAAATTCTGAAGTATTTTCTAGGGTTCGCAGTTTTGGCTGGCGTAGGAATCGTACTAATGATCAAATATGGAGGCGCAGGAACTGACGTTGTTTTGGCATCGCGTTTTGACCCTAACGAAATCTACAATTTGAATGGTCGTAGTGATATTTGGGCACATGCATTGAACTTAATTAGATCGCAGAAGATCTCAATGTTTGGAGCTGGATTTCATATGACCCCTTCTTTAATTGAAGACTACAATCTCAAATTTCTACGAAGCTACGATAGTAGTTTCTATATTCCTCCTCACTACCATAGTATTTTAATTGAATATGCTTTAGGACTGGGAATATTCTCCTTGCTCTTTTTCTCTTATTTTATTGTTAGAATTGGGCAAACTTTTAGAAATAATTGCGACCCAGCATTTTCGTTTTTCACTTATTTCTTGCTGTCTCAAATTCTGGACTACACTTTTAATGCACCAAAGGAGATTATTATATTTTCACTAATTTTGGGGTTTGCAGAAAGTCAATGGCAACAAGAGCAGAAAGAAACAGTAGTCGTGCAGCAGACGTTAAGCAGACAAGATCGAACTAATTTTAAAAAGCAATCGGGGAGTCATTGATATAATTAGCCTTATTTTAAATATTGCTTATACAAATGTAGTATTATTGAATTTAGGCGAAAATTTTTCAGTTAAATTGTCAATATTATCATAATGTTCGAGCTAACTTCAAAACGTGGTTTCTGGTCTCTGATTGCCATAAGCTTAATCATATTGTTGGTTTCGTTAAAAACAAAGCATTCCAATTCATCCCCCAACATGCCGATAGTTTGGGTGCAAAATAGTCTCGAACATATTTATCTCGATACCCCCTCTCAAGATCTACAGAATATCCATTTATATGCAGCTCGAGGGGAATATGAATCCTTTCAAATTGCTGTTAATACTCTTAAAGAAGACGTTACTATCGATAATGTCCAAATCTCTGATTTAACAGGATTTGGCGATCGCTTAATTTCGCAGAGTAATTTTACTTTATACCGGGAACACTATGTTAATGTGACGAAACCTAGCCCTACTTGGGGGGGGAGTAAGGTAAAACCTTTGGGAAAAGGTTGGTATCCTGACGGATTGATTCCATTTATCGATCCACATACAGGAGCCGAACTAACAAATACAGAGTTAGATGCAGTTCCCTTCAAGTTAAGATCGGGACAAAATCAGCCCTTCTGGGTGGATATTTTTGTCCCTAGAAACACTCCTCCTGGGGATTATCGAGGAACATACACGGTCAGCAGTAATTTAGGACAGGTTTCAGGCGAAGTTCGTTTAACAGTCTGGAATTTTGAGTTACCAGTTAAACCTTCCCTAAAGTCAGCATTTCTCTCCTGGGAGCAGCAGGATAAAGATACTATGATTGAGCTGCTCAAGCATAAAGTTATGCCCTCGGCGAATATCAGTCCCGAAGACGAACGAGAGCTAATCGATAGATGGGGACTGTCTTCTATGCGTCTTCCTTTTTGGAGTGGAGCTAATTATCAAACCTGTTCTATGACAGCAGCCCCATCCCCGATGGAAATTCGTCAAGAAGGTCTCAAACATCAGCTAGACCTGATGCTCTATGTTTACGCGACTGACGAAATTGATGACTGTAAAGGGCTGCGACAACCATTGCGAAAATGGTCACAGAATATACATCAGGCTGGGGTAAAGCATTTAGCGGTGATGGCTCCTATTCCCGAACTTTATGAGGGGGTAGATATCTGGGTCGTTAATCCTGAAAGATATGATGTTGCGGGAAAAAATATTACAGAAGTACTCAGACAAGGAAAAGAAATTTGGTTTTATACTTTCTTTGCCCCTGGGGGGAATGTTCCCAACTGGCAAATTGACTTTCAGCCAATTAACCATAGAATCGCTCAAGGCTTTATCAACCAAAGTTTAGGCTTGACAGGGCTGCTGTATTGGCGAGTTGATACTTGGACAGACGATCCCTGGCACGATGTAGATACAAATCCTCATCCTGATAAACCCGAACATTACCCTGGGGAAGGAATGTTAGTTTATCCAGGTCAACAAGTTGGTTTGAGTGGCTCAGTCCCTTCAATGAGGCTCAAATGGATTAGAGAAGGAGTCGAAGATTATGAATATATTGAAATTTTAAAAAGATGGGGCGAACAAGACTGGGCGATGACCAAGGTTAGAGAAGTTGCTCGAGACTTTCATCACTGGAATCAAGATTCTCAGGCGCTAAATTTAACACGACAAAAATTAGGAGAGAAGATTCATCAACTCTCTCATTCAATCTAGCTCCCGTAGGCTATTAGACAATCATGAGAGTGAGAAAAGTATTTACCCGATCTCAATCTGACTATGGGATATTAGGATAGAATTATTTTTAATTTTTTTATAAGTTTTTGGAGCATAAAATATATGGCTTTAGATACGAGTCAAGCAACCGTAGCAAATAAAACTACAAAAAAAAAGCTTAAGCTAGTATTTGTGATTACAGCTTTAGGTACTGGGGGAGCAGAAATGATGCTCTATAAATTTTTGACTCGTATCGATCGAGATCGCTATGCGCCCACAGTCATTGCGTTGCTTGGTGGAGGAGTTTTTATCGAGCGGATTCAAGCTCTAGACATTCCCGTGCAAACTTTGGGCATGAAGCCAGGCAAATACAATCCGATTGTGTTGCTAAAGCTTAGTAAAATATTCCGCGAAATTCAACCAGATCTTATTCAAGGCTGGATGTATCATGCCAATCTCGCTGCTCAATGGGCAAAATCTTTGTCGGGAAGCAAAGCCCCAGTTTTCTGGAGCATTCACCATTCAGTCGATTCTCTGAAGGCAGAAAAACTAGCTCTAGCAGCAACTATTAAGTTAACAGCCTTGCTTTCTTCCAAAATCGAGAAAGTAATTTTTTCCGCTACAAAAGGTCAAAATCAGCATATTAATCTGGGTTATCATTCTGACAATTCCGTAGCGATTGGAGATAACTTCGATCTCTCTAAATATAAGCCCGTATCCAACTCTCAGTTTAACTTACGTTCGGCTCTAGATCTGCCAGAGGATAGTATTTTAATCGGCTCAGTAGCTCGCTATCATCCCATGAAAGACCATGCTAATTTGATTGATGGCGCGGCAATTTTGATAAAAAGTAACCCTAGGGTGCATTTCATTTTAGTCGGCCCGAATGTAGATCCAGAAAACCCGACTTTATCTGCCCAAATTTCTCAGCTAGGAATTGAGAAACAGATTCATTTATTGGGAGAAAGACAAGATATTCCCGATTTGATGACTTCTTTTGATATTTTTACCACTAGCTCTGCTTATGGAGAATCTTTTCCAAACGTATTGGGAGAAGCCTTATCTTGTCAAATTCCTTGTGTAGCTACTGATATAGGAGATTCCCAGATTATTGTGGGCGAAACTGGAGTTATCGTACCACCAAAAGATCCTCAGGCACTAGCTGATGGATGGAATAAATTAATCGTTTTGAGCCGAGAAAAACGGCAGGATCTGGGCAAACAAGGAAGACAGCGTATTGAGACTAATTTTAATTTAGATGGCTCTAATTCTTTTGTTCGCCAATACGAAAGCATCTATGAAGCATCTTTAGTCAAGTAAGCTATTTTACTCTTGAAACTGAAAGATGTTTTGACTCCAGCTACCACAAAGCGACTAGCCAGCTATTAGACTTTTTTGCCAATATAGCTTTATATAACCGTTTATGTGTTTAGATTAATTTAAATAGTTTAAATAGTTTAAATACATTTTCATATCTTGAAATAATGCTAGTTAATAAAGTGGATTTCGTTGCAGTTGGACCTTTCAAGACTGGCACCTCCTGGATATACAACTATCTGTCCGATTACCAGCAAATTGCTTTACCAACGGTTGTCAAAGAAACTTTTTTCTTCGATCGAAAATTCGATAAAGGTGTAGATTGGTACTATTCGCACTTTCCTCAGAATAAAGATATTTGCCAGGTGGGCGAGATAGCTCCTAGCTATTTTAGCTCCGCCGAAGCCGCAGCTCGCATTTACCAAATTAATCCTGATTGTAAAATCTTGGTAACTTTGCGCGAACCAGTATCTCGTTTGGTTTCTTTCTATTTGCATATGAAGCAGAGAGGCGAAGTTAAGCCACAAACCTCTTTTCTAGAGGCATTAGAACGAATAGATTTTCTTCAGGATACGGCGCTTTACTATCAGCATTTAACTAGATGGATTGATATCTTTGGAACGGATAACGTCAAAATTATCTTTTTTGAAGAATTGGTAAGATCTCCTGAAAATTTTTCTCAGACGTTGTGCAAGGAACTGAATCTCGACCTAGAACAAACCGAGCGAGATCTCTCCCAGAAGGTGAATTCTTCGCAATCTCCAGCCAACTATAATTTGTCAAGATTAATGTATTCTAGCGTTAACCTGCTGCATAATTTGGGATTACATAAGCTGGTTGACTATGGTAAGAATCTCGGTCTAAAACAAATGCTGATGAACAATAAAAGCAAAAAGTTCAAGCTTAATAACGAAGAGTTTATCGCTGCTTTTAATCTGATTGAAGATGACATTTGCAAACTAGAAACTTCTTTCGATTTGGATTTAACGGATTGGCGTGAAGTCTGGCAGGCTAGAGGAATTGAATCAAATTTAACTTTTTCGATGAATTAATTCCTAATTAGCGCGAATTGCCATGTTAAACGCCTGTTGCTTGAGTGATTAATTGTAGATTGACATTACCGTAGGGGAAAATTATTTTTCCCCTGCGGGGTTTCTCCAACATCACCCCAATTGAATTAGGAAACGCTTAAGACAATCTGAGACAATGCTACTACTGATGCCGTTGCTGATGCCACTGCCAAGCGTGGGTAATAATATCATCTAGGTTGGAGTAGGCAGGTTGCCAGCCCAATATTTTTTGCGCTTTAGCGCCACTACCAACTAAAGATGGGGGATCTCCTGGGCGACGATCGCTTATTTCTGCTTTAATTTCTCGATTGGTAATTTTACGTGCTGCCTCAATCACCTCCTTGACGGAGAAGCCACTGCCATTCCCCAAATTGAAGACATCTGTTTGACCATCCTCTAGCAGATACTTAAAGGCCAGAATATGAGCCTGGGCAATATCTAAAACGTGGATATAGTCGCGGATGCAGCTTCCGTCTGGAGTATCATAGTCAGTTCCAAAGATCGAAATTGATTCTCGCTGTCCCGAAGCAGTTTGAAGTACTAAAGGAATCAAATGAGTCTCTGGGTTGTGGTCTTCACCAAGATTGCCTTCTGGATCTGCTCCCGCAGCGTTGAAGTAGCGCAGGCATACCGAGCGAAAATCATAGGCATGGCTAAAATCTTGGAGGATTCTTTCGACCATTAATTTAGTTGCGCCGTAAGGATTGATCGGGTTTTGAGACTGTTCTTCCGTAATCGGTACGGAGTCTGGTACGCCATAGGTAGCACAGGTAGAAGAAAAGATAAACTTTTTGACGTTTGCCTCTACCATTGCTTCCAAGAGGGTCAACGTACCAACTACGTTATTGTGATAGTACTTCGCGGGTTTGGTAACGGATTCTCCCACATAGGCATAGGCTGCAAAGTGCATTACCGCTTCAATTTGATGTTCGGCAAAGACTTTATCTAACAAAGCGCGATCGCAGGTATCACCCTCGATTAATTTGACTTTTAAAACTGTCTCGACAAGATCTTTGTGACCGTATACTAAGTTGTCTAGTACAACTACCTCGTAACCAGCTTTCTGTAAGGAAAGTACGGAATGAGAACCAATATAGCCTGCCCCTCCTGTTACTAAAATAGCCATTGTAAAAAAATACTAAAATCTTATATATTACAAAGCTAAATATATCAGCAAATTAAACTTTTAGACATAGCTAGAATAATAGATTGTCTTTTTAAATATTTTGTAGAAATATAGAAACAATCTTGTAATATACGATAGACATTTATTTTGTCGTTGAATGAGCAGCAATTTTTAATTACTTTTTTAACAAAATCAGTTTTAGACCATGACTAAACTACTGATCGTTACGACGATCGCGGGAGCATTAGAAGATTTTATCTTGCCTTTTGTACATCATTATCGCAGTCTTGGTTGGCAGGTAGATGGAGTCTCCGTAGATATTACGGGCAATAAAGCCTGTGTTGCTGCTCTAGACTCAGTATGGGATGTGCCGTGGTCGAGAAACCCTTTAGACCCGCGTAATTTACTCAACGCCGTACCAAAAATACAGGAGATCGTCGTTCGGGGTAACTACGATCTAGTTCATGTTCATACTCCCGTTGCTGCTTTTGTAACTCGCTACGCTCTCAGTCGTTTAAACATTAAGCAGAAACCCCAGGTGATATATACTGCTCACGGCTTTCATTTCCATCAGCAGGGTAATCCTCTGACAAACCTAATTTTTTTAAATCTCGAACGGTTGGGGGGACGCTGGACAGATTATTTAATTACGATCAATCGTGAGGATGAGGCTGCTGCCAAAAAACATCATCTTTTAGCCGAGGAGCGAATCTTCTATACTCCTGGAATTGGCTTAGAACTAGACAAATACGATCGCGAGGGAGTAAGCGAGGCTGAAATTGCAGCGATTCGGCAAGAGTTGGGACTAGAAGAAACAGACACTTTACTGCTAACCGTGGCGGAGTTTACTCCTAATAAACGTCATTGCGATCAGCTATTGGCGCTCAAACAGCTAAATCGTTCTGACGTGCATTTAGCTTTTGCAGGGGACGGAGATGCCCGTCCCGATGCAGAAAAACTAGCCCAGGAACTAAATCTCGATCGCCAAGTTCACTTTTTAGGTTTTCGCTATGATATTCCTGCCTTAATTTGTGCGAGTCGCTCGCTATTGCTGACTTCCCAGCGAGAAGGTTTACCCCGCAGTATTATGGAGGCTTTTTGCGCCTCAATCCCCGTAATAGGCACAAAGGTTCGAGGTATTCAAGATTTATTGGCAGATAACTGCGGTTTACTGGTAGATGTGGGGGATATTCAAGGCTTGAGCCAAGCAATGACCCAAATGATCGATAATCCGCAGCAGGCAGCCCAAATGGGGGCTAACGGTAGACGAAAGATTAAAACCTACGATGTTAGATATATTATCGAAGAATATACTAAAATCTACGATTTTGCTTTAGCGAGGAAAACTGAGGCAACTATAAATTGATTTTCTAAGTATTTTGAGCTTATTTTTTATAATTATTTTTGGAACTAACTTTTTATGGCTAGATTTATCAAAACGATTGGAGATCGCTTTATAGCTGCTTTAGCGCTGCTGGCGCTTTCACCCCTAATCTTACTAGTAGCAATCCTGGTCAGACTGCAAATGGGCGCACCAATAATCTTTACTCAAGCTCGTCCTGGTAAAGACGGTGATATTTTCCAATTCTGCAAGTTTCGTACCATGACCGACGCTAGAAACAGCGCGGGGGAATTACTGTCCGACGATGAGCGCTTGACTAGTCTGGGTAAGCTGCTAAGAAAAACTAGTTTAGATGAAATTCCTCAACTGTGGCACGTCCTCAAAGGAGAAATGAGCATCGTTGGTCCTCGTCCATTGTTGGTACGCTATTTAAAACTCTATAATGCCGAGCAGGCTCGTCGCCATGACGTACTGCCAGGAATTACGGGCTGGGCGCAGGTTAATGGTCGTCGCAACCTCGACGGCGACTTTATCAAAAAGTTTGAGCTGGACGTTTGGTACGTCGATAACTGGAGTCTCTGGCTCGATCTCAAGATTATCTGGCTGACGGTAGTGGCGGTAGTAGGACAGAAAGACATCGACCAGGAAGGATATGCTACGGGGGGAGGAGAATTTTTAGGCAACGATTAATAGCTAACTCCTTAAAGAAAGATTACTGATAAAATTCTTCATAAAAAAGTGTTTAAAAAATGCTGAGTAGACTAATCAAATCATTAGTAGACAGATCCCTCGCAGCGATCGCCCTGATTCTCCTATTGCCATTTGTCACCGTTTTGGCGATCGCTATATATTTCAATATGGGTAGCCCCATTATTTTTTCTCAACCGAGGGGAGGAAGAAATAACAGCACCTTTACCTTCTATAAATTTCGAACCATGACGGATGGGCGAGATGAGCATGGCAAACTTCTACCCGATATGGAGCGCCTGACCCCCCTGGGAGAGTTTATGCGTCAGACAAGTCTAGATGAGCTACCCCAACTTTGGAATGTACTCAAGGGAGACATGAGCTTTATTGGTCCTCGCCCCTTTATTGCAGCCTATTTAGAGCGCTATACTCCCGCCCAGGCTCGTCGCCATGATGTTGCCCCTGGGATTACAGGCTGGGCGCAGATCAACGGTCGCAACTCAATTACCTGGGAAGAAAAATTCGAGCTAGACCTTTGGTACATCGACCGTTGGAGTCTCTGGCTCGATCTCAAAATATTATTTTTAACGGTGTTTAAAATAGTTTCTAAAGAAGGCGTGGACGAAGATAAAAATACTACTTCTACTGAGTTCATGGGGACAGTGCAGAAGTAAGCGATCGACAAACTAATAAAACAAAAAATTAATTTTAAATCAGAACCTAAACCGATGTTAAGTACAGCAAAATTTAAACAACTACATAGCCAAATTGAATTTATTCCTGGGATGAGCGTTGATGACTTTGCCCAGCAAGTTTGGTCGACTCTACAAACCACAAAAATTGTTCAGACCATTGGCGTAGATGAAAGTATTAGCCTTGATGAATTTTGGGATCGCGTTTCCGATCGCATCGGTGACTGTATGCTCCTCTCAGAAGATCCAGTCACAGGAGAAAGAATCGGCGATAAATGGCTCGAAATTAGATATGACAGCAGTATTCAAAATGCTTATCGTCATAGCAAAAATGCTCAACCTCTCCATACTGACGGCTCATATGTAGGGGATTCACCCTATATCAGCTTTTTCTACTGTATCAATCAGGCAGACAAGGGAGGCGCAACGGTGTTTCTAGATTCGGACGAGCTAATCGAGATTTTACGCCAGGAAGATCCAACTTTACTAGAAGACCTCTGTCAGACTACGGTTTGCTTTGCTAAAGATAAAGACTTTAAGCGCCGTCCTATTATTGATTTTGACGATGATGGTTCTCACTTGAACTTCAACTACTACTGCGTCGATCCAAATGAAACCGACTTCGCTAAAGAATTAGTCGAGCGTTTCCATCAATTTCTACAAACAAAAGTTGTGGGTGAAGATAAAACCTATCCGATCAAGCTCAAGCCAGGAGAGTCCGTCTTTTTTCATGACGATCGCCTAATCCACGGACGGAAATCTTTTGAAGCAACTAGAGATAGCGAACGCTTTTTCTGGAAATCGGCACTGAAGTTGAAGCCAGAGGTAGCCTGAAGTAGTAACTAGTAGGTAATAAACATGATTCCGAAAGAATTTGGGAGATCGGGGATTAAGCTAAGTCCAGTGACTTTTGGTTCGATGCGTCTCGATCCACGAAATGCGGAATTTAATGCTGCGTTGGAATTAATTACTTATCTCTACGAGCATGGGGTAAATACCTTTCATAGCTCTCATGAGTATGATACAGATCCTTTTTTCTGTGATGTATTACGACAGTTCCACCAGCAAAATCCTAATGCCGAAATTAAACATATTGCCAAAATTGGTGTACCTCACTTTGGAGAGGGAGAGTTTAGTAGCGATCGCCTAATAACTCTGGTAGAAAATCGCCTCCGAGATTTAAATACCGAACGATTGGATCTAGTGCAGTGGTTAGTTCGACATCAGCCAAACGAAGATCGCTATCGTTTATCTATCTTAGATGCCTGTCAGTCAGAGTTAGAGGCAACCTGGGCAAAATTACAGCAGCAGGGGAAAGTTGGATCTTTGACCTCATTTCCTTATTCATATCCTTTTGCCGAAGCAGTACTTAAGTTATCTACCTGTGAGGGATTGGTTACCTATCTCAACCTAATAGAAACCGAAATGACACCATTACTAGAACAAATGGCAGATCGGGGACAGGGTTATATAGCTATACGTCCTCTGTGCGGAGGCATTCTAACTAGCGATCGCGCTCAAAATATGGATGCTTCAGAATTAGGTCAGAAATTACAAAAGCTACTGACTGCTCTAGATATATCTCCAGCCGAGCTTACAAAGCTAGCAATTCAGTTTCCCTTGCTCCATCCCGTTGTCACTTCCGTCATGGTTAGCGTTAGCAGCATCGAACACGCCCAGGAAGTTATGACGGCGATCGAAGATTTAGAAGGCAGCAATATCAATACTTTTAACAGTATTCTAAGAGCGATCGCTACTAACGAGAACACTCAAACCAATTAACATTGCGATCGAGCCTTACGTCACAGAAAAAACTCTCTGCGTCTCTGCGCGAAACAAACTTCTAAATTAATCCTCATCCAAAGGCAGACCAAATCTAACCCTACCCCTAGCAAAATAGCGTCCAAACTGCATCTGATATACTTCATCCTCATCCTGAGTTTCCACTTCGAGATCGGAACGAGCATAGCTAACACAGAGGAGAGCGTAACCCTTATCTTTTAATTTAGGCGATAAGCCCATCGCTTCTGGCTGTTCCAATTCGCCTGAAATGACCTTGACGGCACAGCTAGTACAAGCACCGTTGCGACAGAGAAAAGGCAATTTTGCACCTTCTTCTTCAGCAGTATGCAAAATATATCGATCTTCGGGAACTTCGACAGTATATTGTTCGCCCGTAGCGCGATCGCGAACTTTTACGGTATGAGTTTTAGTCATTTAAAAAGAGATATTCGGTCTTTATATATTAGTAAAAATGCTTAATTTGTAGTCTACAGCAAAAAAGAAGCCCAAAAATTTTGACAGCGACATTCAAGCATGTATAATTATAATTCGTGAGCTATCTGGAGAGGTGGCCGAGTGGTCGAAGGCGCAGCATTGGAAATGCTGTAACGGGGTGACTTGTTCGAGGGTTCGAATCCCTCCCTCTCCGTATCGGTGAACTAAAAATTTAACTGCTCTCTTAGTTGAAGTTAATCTGACTGAGGGGGCATTAATTTTATTTATAATGATTATTTTTAAGATCGATTTAATCTTTTGAGCTTTTATCAGATAATAGAAGTTGGTGTTTTCAAATTTCTGGTAGACAGGTCATAGTGAAAAAGCTAATTCGCGGTTTAGATAAGTTTAGGCAAACCTATGTTAGTAGCCATCAAGAGCTATTAGAACAACTCGCTCTAGGTCAAAAGCCGAGGGTGCTGTTTGTTGCTTGTTCTGATTCTAGAGTCGATCCCAATCTCATTACCAATACTGATGTCGGAGAATTATTTGTCATTCGTAATGCAGGTAATATTATTCCGCCCTATGGTGCTGCCAATGGCGGGGAAGGGGGGACGATTGAATATGCAATTAGCGCCTTGGGTATCGAGCAGGTAGTTATCTGTGGGCATTCCAACTGTGGAGCAATGAAAGGCTTGCTCAAGCTAAACAAGTTGCAGAAAGATATGCCTTTGGTCTATGACTGGCTCAAACATGCTGAAGCTACTCGTCGTCTAGTGACGGAAAATTATCCTCACTATGAAGGCAAAGATTTGATGGATATGCTGGTGGCAGAAAATGTTTTAGTCCAAATTGATAATCTCGAAACCTATCCGATTGTTAAAGCCAGAATGCACCAGGGACGACTCAAGATCTATGCCTGGATTTATAACATCGAAACTGGAAACGTCCTGGCGTACGATGCTCGCACCCATACCTATATATCTCCCGAAGGGCAGCTATTAGAAGAAGAAGCGCCAATTCCTGTCTGCACTCCTAACGTCGATCGCGAAGCCTTGATTCCGATCAAAAAAGAGTTAGAAGCCTTGCTAAAAGTTTCTCCAGAAAGTCCCAAGGCTGCAAAACAGGCGATACGCGCGCTTGAAGGTTTATTTGAGCGTGCAGGGCGAATGGGAATGAATAATATTGAACTACAGAATTATCATTCTTTGTTCTCCGAATCAGTTCAGCTCTGGGCAGAAACAGCCTATGCTCGTAGTTAAATCGTATTTTGTTAAAAGCCAGAAGTTTTTGATTTAGCGGTGCGACCCACAGCCCCGCAGCGACGAACGTCGCAGATCGTCGCAGAGGCGATAGCCTCAGATTGTCGTCGCGAACGCGAACGCGTTCAGGTTTGCGAAGCAAACTCTGCTCCTTCGGAGCGCTGGGGTGTTAGCCCCGTCCGACACAAAAGCTTTAGCTGCATGTCGGCGCAAGACAATGCTCATAAGTAGTAAGTAGTTATCAATAATTAATAAATGGAAGTAATCCCTGCAATCGATCTCCTCAACGGCAAATGTGTGCGTCTTTATCAGGGCGACTATAACCAAGCCTCAATTTTTAGCGATAATCCTGTCGAAATTGCTCGCCAGTGGGCAGCAGAAGGAGCTACCAGACTCCATGTTGTCGATCTAGACGGGGCAAAAGAAGGGAAATCTGTCAATCTGGCTGTGATTGAGGCGATCGCCAAATCAATTGATATTCCCGTTCAGGTGGGTGGGGGTTTACGCGATCGCGCTGGAGTTAGCAAATTGCTCAACACAGGAGTTAAAAGAGCAATTTTAGGTACCGTCGCGGTGGAAAAACCAGAACTAGTCACCGAGCTTTGTCAAGAATTTCCTCGTCAAATTGTGGTTGGTATTGATGCTCGCAACGGCATGGTGGCAACAAGGGGCTGGCTAGAAACATCAGAAGTCGCCGCTACCGATCTGGCTCAAAGAATGGCAAGTCAAGGTGCAGCAGCTATCATCTACACTGACATTCATCGCGACGGCACGATGTCAGGACCAAATATGGAAGCGCTGAGAGAATTAGCCGAATCAATTGAGGTTCCCGTGATTGCTTCAGGCGGAGTTAGTTCCCTAACCGATCTTTTGAGTCTTTTGAGTTTGGAATCCGTCGGTGTTAACGGCGTAATTGTTGGGCGGGCGATTTATACGGGAGACGTGAGTCTAAAAGAGGCAGTTCGCGCAGTGGGTGATGGACGCTGGCAAGATGTTCCTCCCGAATCGGGAACTTCAATTGCTTAATACCTGTGGTTGATTACGGGCGAAATGAGTATTTATTAGACATTTGTTGAGATGCAGCTACTGCAGCCTGTAAAAGCAGAACTCTATCTCAATATTTTGCTATTACCAATGTAGCAAATGCGACAGACGTTTGAGAAAACAAAATGAGAAGCTGATACAAAGATATCAAAGGCTTTATTTCTAAATAAAGATAGTTGTGTTGGCTATTATTTGAATGGATAGAATAGAGATGCTTTTAACTTTAGTCACAGCTCGATTAAATTCAGCTATCTTACTATTCTTTTATTTTAAATTCCTCTGTCTGTATTATATTTATATCAGAGTTGATTTGATGCACTCTTGTTTGAGCGCCTAATTTGCGGGCAAGTATCTAACGTTTTTAATATGTTCGACAACAATCATTTAGATTCATCTTAATAACTGCTATTACAGTGGTGAGAGTGGGTGGCGATCGCCAAGCTTAGTCTTCAGATTATCGTCATAATAGTATAATTCTGCGATCGTTTTTATTTTACAAGCTTATTGTGCTATGTATCCATAAATTCTTTTTCTATAATATGATTTAATTCAAATTATCGGTTGAAAGATTAATAGATAATTTTGCTTAAAGCCAACTGTATACAACAAGAATAAAAATATCTGTTTATTAAAGCAGATAAGAGTCATGGCGCAAATGCCAGAGCAGCAACGTCTATTGAGAGTGTAGAAAATGCTTGTGTTTTTTCTACTAACTTACAGAAAATAATATACAAAAGCTATGATGTTAAAACACTAGATTTAATTTCAATCAAGATAAAAATTTAGTGTTTTTCAATGATTACTGTCGGATATGTTTTGCGAACGGCTGTTTATTTTTATACGATCGAAAGATTAGATAGACCACGAAAATGTTTGAAGTATTATTTCTATGAATTTGTAAAAAACCACCAGAAAGCGACTATCAAAACGTCTTTCTCGTTTTAATAGTTGCTAAATAAATATTTATCTATTGCAAATTATTGAAAAATCAAGAACGGGAAATGAAATATTATATTATTTTAACTAGAGTTCATGCCGAACGCTTTAAAAAAGCATCTTTAGCAACGGCAGAATTGCCTAAATCAGATCTAAACGTGTTAGCTGAAATTTTAGATGCCACCTTTATTACTCCAGAATCCTATCCAATTAAGCTCATTGACGAAATTTGCGCAAATTTTGCGGGAACTCCAGAAAACTGGGCTTATGCGAGAGAAATTAGCTCTCAACTAACTTCAGAAGATATCGTTTTTTGTCCAGGAGAAGAAATTGGCATTCCCTTAGCTGGCGTTTGCCGTGGTCAAGCAAACCGTCCAAAAATAGTAGTTTGGTTTCATCGCATTACTGGTTTACAGGCGAAAGCGGCGATGAAGTTATTCGATATAGCAAATTCTGTAGACTTAGCAGTTGCTAGCAGCAGCTCAAATAGAAATTTTTTGCAGACTTATCTCAATTTTGCCAAAGAAAAAATCCTTTTTTGGTGGTATTCAATAGATGTCGATTATTTTGCTTCGAGAACTAAAGCGATCGCGAAAAACAATTCTCGACCCTTAATAGTTAGTTCGGGTTTAGAACGACGAAACTATAATCTTCTGGCAGCAGCAACAGGTAAGCTGGATTTAGAAGTAAAAGTTGCTGGTTTTTCGCAATTTCAGTCGAGAGCAGCCAAAAACTTTCCTAAAGTAATGCCTGCAAACATGAGCAATCGTCGGTATTCTTTGCCTGAACTGGTCGATCTTTATCACCAAGCAGATTTGGTAGCATTGTGTCTGCGGGAAAACGACGGTACTTGCGGAGTGACAGTTTTATCAGAAGCGATGGCATGTGGAAAAGCAATTGTCTGTACGCGTACCATAGGATTGAGTGATTACCTAGACAGTCAAGACGCAGTTTTAACTGTTGAACCTGGAGACGTAGAAGCCTTGCAAAGAGCAATTTTATCGTTGTTGAACGATCCTGTCGAAGCTAAGTTAAGAGGAGAACGCGCCTACAAACTAGTTAAAGAACGCTCTGATGTAAAAAATCGGGTTGCTGAATTGGCAAAATTTATCAAGACTTTAGAAAATGCGCCGAAAGTATCAACAACTATTTCTCAGTAGTTTTAGATCGACTAATTGCATGAATTTTAGTCTCGGCAATCATCTGGTAAATTTTATTGTTGAGTAGCAAAGTTTTTTTTTATAACCGCTTCTATATCAATTCATATCCGTATTAAATTAAGCTATTGGTAAATAAATCTGAGGTAAATGTTTTTAAACATGAGATTATTATAATTTTGTAAATATATAATATAGGCAAAACAATATATATTACTTCTATTAACTACAAGAAACTGGTCTAGCTTTGCTCCCAATTTAAGCTCTTGGATTAATGCTTTTCTCATAGCTATTCTTTTGGTTATAGCCACCTCTTTAGTCCCAGTTTTGCATCAGCTATGGACGCTTCTAGTGATTATTGCTACTTGGGCATTTATCGGCAGCTTGTTGCCTGTATTTATCCAACAAATAATCATGTGGCTAATTTCTTTTATTTCTACAGTAGTTAGTGGCTCGATCGCTTTTATCCAGATTTAGATACAACAGAAAGAGGGCGAATAACGGGATATCTTCCTGGCATCGTTAGCTGTGGTGGCATGGTCTATTTGCTCTGGTGGTGGTAATTATGGCGATGCTGGTGAGCGATTCGCTTCTATTTATTCTGCCCTGGTTAACTCACAGTGCTGCCAATCTTGCTTCTCAAACGTCAGAGATAAGCGTTTATGCGACTACTCGCGTCGAGCTTTGGGTACAGATTGCCTTGATAATTTTACGATAGCCAATCTATAGTCCCTTTTTACGTCTGATTATTTGGATAGTTGCTGCAGCATATATGTATCAGTTTGAGTTCATTTTCAGAGAGCATTTAGCTGCTGGTGCTATTGGGAGAAATAGCAATCGCTGAATAACCTATAGCCTATAACGGTTTTGCCTCGGATCGGAAAGCTAATAAATAAAAGCGATCGCGACTATATAAAACTACAAAAGATTAGATAATTAACGACGGCGGGAGTTAAGAATTAGCAAGTATTGCGCTAGCTGAAGCAGGCTGGCAAAGGCTGTGGCTACGTAAGTCCAGGCTGCTGCATTCAGGACGGCTTTTGCACCTTTATGTTCTTCTCCCTGGAGAATGTTTAGCTCGTCGATTAATTTTAGGGCGCGACGGGAAGCATCAAACTCTACGGGTAAAGTAATTACATGAAAAGCAATAACTCCTAAAAAGAGAGCAATGCCGATATAAATAAAGACAATGGAAATAGAACCCAAGAAGCTGAGGAAAATACCGCCCATAACTAACATAGGTGCGAACTTCGATCCTAAATTAGCTGCGGGGACTAGAGCAGCGCGAAAGTTCATGAATTTATAGTCTTTTTTATCCTGCAAAACGTGACCGCATTCATGAGCAGCTACCGCAGCAGCAGCCAGAGAATCAGAATTATATATCCCTTGAGAGAGCCTTACAGCTTTGGCACTTGGATCGTAGTGATCCGTTAGCTCTCCTCGCACTGCTTCAACTTTGACATCAGTGATGCCCATATTACTCAAAATAGTTTGGGCTACCTCCGAGCCTGTCATCCCCATTTGCGATCGCACCTGAGCATAACGACGATAGGTACTTTTAATATTATTTTGCGCCCATAGGCTTAATAGAGTGCCAGGAATAAGAATTAAGAAAGATAAATAATACATTTAGATCCAAAATAGTTTGATTCTCCACATTGTACTGACGATTTATTTAATCGCAGACTTATTGACTGAGTTTTAAACTCAAAGTTTTTGGCGCTCGATCTAAGTTCTCGGTTCGCGTCAAAAACCGATTAGTTGTTTGAAATCTCTAAATCGATAGATTTTAAATACTGCTAGCAAATCTATCTTGCGACTCTCACACTATTTGCGAGAGAAAGACAAAATAAAGCTAATTTTTAAATTTGATTTTATTGCTTGCGATCGCTATTTATGTCAACTGCTAATACTTCTCAAAACCCTGCCATAAAAAGCTTTCAGGCAACTCCGTTTCTATTTATAATCTACTTTGTTTCTGGCTTTACTGCCCTACTCTATCAGATAGCCTGGCAGAGAATGCTGGGTTTATTTTCGGGTTCAGATGTCCGTTCCGTGACAATTATTGTTGCTTCCTACTTACTAGGTTTGGGTTTGGGAAATCTGCTCGGAGGCTCAATTAGCGATCGCCTCAGTAATCGCCGATGCGTAATGGTCTATGGCTGGTGCAATCTGGGTATTGCTGCTTTTGCTCTAGCCAGCCGCTTTATTTTTTACGATCTGCTGTTTTTAAAACTGCAGCATTTAGCCCAATCTTTACCCTTAGTTTTAGCGATCGTTTTCCTCAGTTTGCTAATACCAACGGTGCTGATGGGTATTTCTTTGCCCATGCTGTCCAAGGCAGTAAATCGCAGTGCCGAAAATGCTGCTTCTTTGGTGGGCTGGCTATATGGCTTTAATACTCTGGGTTCTGGTTTGGGAACTTTGGTTTCTGGCTGGTATATTGTCGGAACTTTAGGCTATGCCAAGACGGTATATCTCGGAGCATTTTTCAGTCTGCTGGTGAGCATCTCTGCCTTGATTATTGCTCGGAGTTTCCCCAATCGACAGCCTCAATCGACTCAGCCCGCGATCGCCAATCGAAAACAGTCGTCGCTTAATTCTTGGTATCTGCTGGTATTTTTGTCGGGTTTTACAGCAATTTCCTGGGAAATCATCTGGTTTAGAGTTTTAGACATTGCCCTACAGTCTAATGCCTATACCTACGGTCACTTGTTAGCTTTTGTTCTAATTAGCAGCGCCATTGGCAGCATGATAGGCGCGAAAGTAGTAGATCGTATCCGTCGTCCCAAACGAGTATTCTTACTGATTCAGGGTGTTATTGCTCTTTATTCAGCGATCGCCATCTGGGGTATTGGACTATATTGGCAGGCTCATCCTGGATTGCGCTCGGATGAGGGTTTTGTCAATCTGAATAATTTGGGTGGCGAGGTATTGTTTAAGTATCTGATAATTCCCGCCATAATTACTATCTTGCCCAGCTTTCTGATGGGATTTTATTTTCCCCTAGTACAAAAAGCAGTTCAGCAAAATAATGGTGAAATTGGCAAACGGGTTGGCTTTATCTATCTAGCCAGTATTGTGGGCAATACGCTAGGTAGTTTGGTGACAGGGTTACTGCTGCTAAATAGATTGGGTACAGCAGGCTCAATTAGACTCTTATTAATTGCTGGTATTTGTTTTTTACTTCTAACTCGCCCCAAGTTACTCAAAAACATTTTGGCGACTGGCTTAATTATTATTTCCGTAATTGCCACCACTGTTTTTCCCAGCAACAACCGCCTCTGGGCTGCTCTCCATGCAGTTAATCCTCAAGCTCATTTTGAAATAGTCGAAGACTCTACCAGCGTTGCTGCGATCGCCGAAACGAACGGCAAGGGTAAACTATTAGCTAGTGGTCAGGTACAGGCAAACTTTCCCTATCTTCATATTCATGGACTGCTAGGCAGTACTCCCGCGCTGCTGCATCCCAACCCCGAACAGATTATGATTATTGGTTTGGGTTCGGGAGGAACACCCCACACCATCGGCGTAAACCCCATAACCAAGAAAATTAAAATTATCGAGCTACTGGGGGCAGAATTACCAGTCCTAAAACAGTATGCCGAACGACCTGCAGGTAAGGCTTTAAAGCGTTTGTTCGACGATCCGCGCTATGAAATTATTGTGGGAGATGGACGCAGGGAACTGACTATCAGCGATGAAAAATTCGATATCATAGAAGCAGATGCAATCCAGCCTTGGCGATCGCGAGCGGGTATGCTTTATTCTCAAGAGTTTTTCCAGGAAGTACAGTCTCACCTCAAGCCAGGAGGCTTTTTTGTGCAGTGGGATGTGGGTGCAGGGGCAAAAAAAACTATGCAAAGCGTTTTTCCCCACGTGATTAGAGTTGGCATGGCGGGAAACCTCTGGATTTTGATTGGTAGCGATCGACCAGTCTCTTTTGATAAGCGACTTCTATTAGAGAGGTTAGAAGATCCGCAAGTAGTTAGTTTTTTGCAGGAGGCAGAAATCGATCCTGTAAGAGTTAGGAAGGATGTGCGTAAAGCTCAGGTGAAAAAGTTTGCCTCTAAAAATCCTAAACCCAAGCCCTATAATACCGATCTGTTTCCCAGAGGAGAATATTATCTCAATCGTTGAGATCGTGCAGTCGGCAGAAATATGCTTTATTCAGACTCGGCAACGGCATTCGGATCGCTTTAGTTAGTAGTTGACTATATTGAGTAAAATCTACGGATATCGACCAAATTTACAGATTCGGTGCATCTTCCCCTCATCCAAATTGTAGTGCCACACTGAGATCGCTTCTGCACTATATATAGACTGCAAATACTTAGATGGATAATTTAGGCAAACATAATATTTATATCTGATTCAACTACGGTGATAAACTGGTCTGCTGCTACCAAGTCTAGATGTTGAACGATACCGCTGGACCATTCGATTTTAATCTCATCGACCATTGTGTTATCTGTCAGTCCAAAATGTAGGCGATCGTCATTTTGAGCCTGATCGTGCATTCCTCCCGTTTGCTGTCTTAGTTGGGTTATACCTCCTGCGGTGACGTATACTTTTGCGCCAATACCGTCACGATTAGAAGCTGTTCCTTCTAAATCGATCGCCAGCCAGTGATTATCGTTACCCTCATTCTCTAAGAGTTGATAGGGTGCGGTTTTATTGAGTAAGTGAGGAAACTCGCCATTGGTCAGCAATAGATCTAAGAAACCATCATTGTTATAGTCGGCAGTGCTGACCGTATCGCCTACACCTAAAGTACTGCCTTCTCCATCGCCAATATTAGCGATCGCCTCAAAAGTTCCGTCACCCTGATTGTCATAGAGAACATTTGGTTCGTTCCCCGCAGCATTAGCAGTCACGACATATAAATCTATGTCCATATCGTTATCAAAATCTCCCGCTACGGCGCTCATCCCCGCAGTTCTAACGCTGTTTATCCCCGATCCAGCCGTTCGATCTAATAGTCTTTGACCATTATTGATTAACAGTAAATCGTCGAGGGGTTGAAGATCGTTGTTAAATGCGATCGCTTGGGGATCGACAATTTCGTTCTCGGATCTGATAATTCCCGCTACTAAGTCTCTGTCTGGAGTCGATAGCTGTAATTCCCATTCTTCGGCTGTGCGATCGTAACCAATATATAATCCTTCTGCATCTCCAGGGGTAAATTCGGCTAATCCTTCAACTCGCGCATCGCTTGGATCTAAAGTTAAGGTCAGTTCGGTAATAGTTTGATTTGGCTCGCCAAAGAAAGTATCAAACTCTTCTGGATTAAGGGCTGCTGCACCAATAAAAACATTTTCTGGATCGATTTCCTCAAAGGCAAAGCCAAACGTCCACAGATCGATAGTAATTTCTCCCTCTGTTGACCAGCTAATTCCCTTATGCTCCGCCTCTGCATAGAGATTGAGATTGAGGGAATTTGGATTGGGGGCAATAAAAGCCGAGTTACTCAGACCTCTTTTGGTCAGATAGAGATCGGGCAATAGGTCGCCGTTAAAGTCCTCAGAAATGAAATCCTGTCCAGTATATTTACTTTCCAAGATGTCAAAAGTCAGATCTTCCATCTCCTCAAAATCGTAAATGGAAACCCCCACGCGGGGTCTGAGAGAGATTAATTCTGGGGTACTATCTCCTACCAAATCCGACAGTATCCCAAACCGAGTCCCATCCAAATCTGATTCTGGAAACGAACCAAAATCTCGAAAATTACCGTTCATCTGCTGTTGAAAAATAGTGGCGGGAACATCACCGTCGGGTCGCTTTCCCGCTCCCTGCAGGAGGTCTAATAAACCATCATTGTCAAAATCAAACCAGAGAGGACTTCGACCGCGAGAGCCAATATAGCCTAACCCCAGATCGATCGCGCGATCGCTAAATTTGCCATTTTCGTTGACGTAAACACGGTTGGCAATTTCTGGATCGTCCAAGCTACTGTTTCCCGCATCTGCCCCAACTAGCTGGGTGAGATCCAAATCCCCATCGTTGTCAAAATCACTCCAGCTAGCACCATGAAAATCCTCCCTGGGCTGATGTCCAAAAGCGATCGCCGTAACGTCTTTAAATGTACCGTCCCCCTGATTCTGATACAGGATTGCAGGAAAACCATGATTTCCAATCCAAAGGTCGATTAAACCATCCTGGTTATAGTCGCCCCAGGCTACACCATATGAAGCGCCAGTGTAGTTAATACCGCTAGTTTGAGTAATGTCTTTAAACATTGAGTTATGTCCCCTTTGAGTCGCGATCTATTTGCTTTCTACGAAGAATCGACTCTAGGGTAATCTCAAATGCTTTTTTTGAATAGAGGCGCGATATGTTACGCCCCTACTACTTCGTGTTATCTATTCCCCGATTACTTCAGGGGGATTGGTGGCTGAAGGACGACGAGCAATAACCTGGTCGATTAAGCCATATTCCTTTGATTCTTCCGCAGACATAAAGAAATCGCGCTCTGTATCATCTTCAATTTTTGAGAGAGGCTGTCCCGTATGATCTGCAAGATGTCCGTTGAGCTTGTTTTTGAGATAGAGAATCTCTTTTGCCTGAATCTCAATATCAGTTGCCTGTCCCTGCGCTCCCCCTAAAGGCTGGTGGATCATAATTCTAGAGTTGGGTAGACTCATGCGCTTGCCTTTTTCTCCCGCACTCAAAAGGAAAGCACCCATGCTGGCAGCCAAACCAATACAGATAGTGCAGACGTCTGGACGAATCTGATTCATAGTGTCAAACATGCCCATTCCTGCCGATACCGAGCCACCAGGAGAGTTGATATAGAGGTAAATATCTTTCTCTGGATCTTCGGCTTCTAAAAATAGCAGTTGCGCTACGACTAAGTTGGCAATTTCATCGGTAACTGCTTCGCCCAAAAATACAATTCTTTCTCGTAGTAGGCGAGAGTATATATCAAAGGCGCGATCGCCTCGACCCGAACTTTCGATTACGGTAGGTATCATGTGGCTATGCTCTGTAGATTATGTTCTGTAAATGTTTTCTAATTGTAGCTATTTTAGGGTAGCGGGTATTTTGCCATTAATAAAACAAGCAGCGTCATTTGGGACGGTAATTACTACTAAATTCGGGCTAATTGATTGAAGTCATGCAAATAAGCAATGTTTGAAGCTACGAACTTAAAAGCTTTATTTGCTGATGGCTAAATCAAAAGCGTAAGATTTTAAATACTTCTAAGTAGATCGATAATTTCATCTACCTGCTGATGAAAAACTGGTTGGCGTTTGACTTGATAATCTCGCTTCCCTGGCAGGTTTATGTTACACTCTCTTTCGACCTTTCCTGGTCTAGCAGAAAGGACATATACTCTTTGAGCTAAAAAGACTGCCTCACCAACATCATGAGTAATCATCAAGATCGTACAGCTTGTTTTCTGCCAAATTTCTAAGAGAAACTGCTGCATATTTTCTTTGGTTTGAATATCTAACGCCCCAAAAGGTTCGTCCATCAAAAGTATTTTGGGTTCGGTCGCTAAGGCGCGAGCGATCGCTACTCGCTGTTTCATACCTCCAGAGAGCTGCTTGGGCAAAGATTTGGCAAAACTAGCCAGACCGACGATATCGAGATAATAGGACGCTATTTCTCGTCTCTGGCGATCGCTCATTCCCAACAGGCGTAGACCAAATTCGACGTTTTTCTGGACGCTCATCCAGGGATAGAGGGTATATTTTTGAAATACCATGCCTCGATCTGCACCAGGCTTGACTACTAGTTGTTTGTCTACGGTAATTTGCCCAGAAGTAGGAAAATCTAGACCAGCAACCAGACGTAATAGAGTCGACTTTCCCGAACCAGAAGCACCGACTACACAGACAAATTCCCCAGTTTCGACGTGCATGTTGATATTTTCCAGGGCAGAAACCGTCTCTTTCTTGGTCGAAAACTGCTTGTATACTTGCGATATTTCCAGGTGCATTTGCCACTATGAATTATTAGTTTATGTAGTCTTCTAAATAGAAACCATGTGGACAATATAGGTTGTAGAAGTTAGGTGTAATGCTTCTGCCTCCTGCCCCCTGCCTTGCATAATAGATAAACCTGCGGAAAATAATTAGCATGACTATAAAGCCCACTTGCAGGTAAACCTGAGCAGTAAACGGAAGCATAAGTCGATCGCAAAACCAATCAAACCCAAGACAATCAGACAGGCAAAGATTTCATCTGTTTTCAGAAATTTCTGTGCCAACAAAATTCTTTTCCCCAAACCTTCGGTAGCAGCCAGCAACTCGGCGACAACAACCAAATTCCAAGAAGCTGCCATGTTGACGCGGAAGGCATCGATAATGCGTGGCACAATATAGGGCGATATTACTTGGGATAACACCTGCCAGCGATTTCCCCCCAGAGTATAGGTGGTTTCGATTAAATCTCGCGGTACAAACTTGACGCTATCCATAATCATCAGGATGTTAAAAAACACCGTCCCAATAAAAATCAGGGCGATTTTTGGTGCTTCATCGATACCGAGATAAATAATCAAGAGAGGGATAAAAGCAGGCGCGGGCATATAGCGCACAATGCCAATAATGGGTTCAAATAAAGCTCTAATGCTGGCAAAAGTACCCATCATAATTCCCAAGGGAACTGCTACCACCGCCGAAGCGATAAAACCCAGGGTAACTCGCATAAAGCTAGAGCCGATATCCTGAGTTAAATATCCTTTCGACCACAAGCTGACTAAAGCTTCAATTACGTTTGTTGGTGACGGCAAAAATATTGGTTCTATGCCTGCATACCGACTGATTAGAAGCCAGACTAGGATCGGTAAGAATATCGATGTAGCAAATAGTATCCAGGACAGAGATTTGGGAATATCTTCGGCAATGCGCCAGAAGCCAGCAGACTTTACATTTGGCTTCTTTAAATTTGACTTTACATCGATCGCTATTTTTTCATCAAGCATCGCTAGAAAACAATAGGTGGATATCTCAAATTATTGACAACAGCCAGAATAGTAAACATCTACAAAAATACTATCCCAGCCATCAGTGCTTATTCAGCTTCAGCCTGTTCGCTATAGGCTTTGACAAAGCGATCGTCGAATATAGGCTCTAAGTCTGGAGCTTCGGGAATAAAACCGACATCCACCATGAATTTGGCCATCTGTGGGGCAGCAAAAGGCATGTTCTTTAAGTTATCTCCCTCGCTGAAAGCCTCCAAATTTTCTTCGATAGTGAAGATTTTTGTTCCTTCCTTGAACAGCTCTAATTCTTCTACTGTGACATTAGCTCTTTCTGCCATGATTTCATCAGCCTTGGCAGGATTTTGCTCCATAAATTCCAGGGTATCGAACCAAGAATTGACTAATCCTTGAACTTGCTCTGGCTGCTCGTCAATTAGCTTTTGACTGACAACTAATAGATCGGGAATCAAGCCAGGAAAATCTGCCGATGAGATTAACTCTTTAGAGCCTTCTCTTTTTAAAGCCGTCAGCCAAAATGGTGGGAAAGCACCAACTGCATCCACCTGTCCCGAAGCAAAAGCAGCAGCAGCAGCGCCAGTCTCTAGTGGCACAATCTGCACGTCATCTCGTTTCATGCCTTCAGCTTCTAATGCCTGAGTTAGCAAAAAGTCATCGACTACGCCCTCTTCGACGGCGACTTTTTTACCTTTTAAATCTTTAACTGTATTGATATCCTCGGTAACAATTATCTTGTCATTACCAGCCGAATTATCATTAACTAATACCGCCACTTCGCCATTGACCGCATCCGCAGCAAAAGAAATAGTATCGTTTAGAGTTTGACAATTTCCATCCAGTTCCCCCGCAGCAAAAGCGTTCATTGATTCGAGATAACCATCGAACCATTTCATTTCGACGTTAACGTTATTTTTAGCAAAAATACCTTCCTGTTCGGCGATCGCCCAAGGCCACCAGCCCGCCCAATTGCTGTAGCCAATTACAATCGCTTCTCCTGGGAGAGTATCTGTCAGGCTGGGAGCAGAAGCATCGGGAACATCTGGAGTTTGAGAACAGCTAATAGTTAAAATCAAGCTGGCAAAAAATATGCTAGCAATTGAAACTATTCTATTATTTTTAATTCTCATTATTGATTATTTAAAATTGAAAGTACAGATTCGAATTATTGAAATACTCAACTCGGAAATATAAGACTATTTAAATGTTTTAATTAGACTCAGAACAATTATTATTTAATTTACTATTTGCGACTCTATTCAATAGCCAATCAAACCAAAGATCCAGACCCTTTTCTGTTTTAGAAGATACAGAAATAATAGTCACTTTCGAGTTCATTTGACGTACGTTGGCAACAATTTTGTCTAGATCGACATCTAAATAGGGAGCTAAATCTGTTTTGGTAATCAGGAGACAGTCCGCTTCTTGAAACATAACTGGATATTTTAGAGGCTTATCTTCTCCTTCGGTCACGCTCAGTAAAGCAACCTTGGCGTGTTCTCCGACTTCAAACTCCGCAGGACAAACCAAATTTCCCACATTTTCTACCAGAACCAGATCTATATCTTCGGGGTTGTGTTGATGTTGTAGGGTATGAATTCCTCCAGCCACCATTTTAGAATCCAGATGACAGGAGCGACCCGTATTGATAGGGATGACGGGAACATCGTACTTACGTAGACGATCTGCATCTAATTCGGTAGTCATATCTCCCTCAATAACCGCCATGCTCAATCGATCCTTTAGTGCTGCCAGAGTTTTTTCTAAAAGTACGGTTTTACCCGCCCCAGGACTGCTCATAATATTGATACAGGTAATTCCCCAGCGATCGAAATGCTCTCGATTGTGGTTTGCCCCTTCTTGATTGGCATGAAGCAGATTTAGTTCGATCGCCGCGTCAAATGTTTGATGCATATTTTTAAGAGGATGAGGATTTATTGGTAGAGGCGAACGACTGTTCTCCCTTACTGGTATTTATAGAAGAATATTCAATGCGATCGATTTTTAGTTCTCGACCAGAGCGAATATCATCCATCGGTGATTTACATTCTGGACAGCTATATTGCAGTCCTATTTCTGGGCTATATTCTTTTTGGCAGGAATGACAGAAAGCGATCAAAGGAATATCGCGAATTTTTAGTTCGACTCCTTCTAGGAATGTATTACGAGTCTGGACTTCAAACGCGAACTGCAAACTAGCAGGCTCGACACAGGTAAACTTGCCCACCACCAGATGAATTTTGTCTATCTGTGGCTGTTCTGGCTGGGCTTCATACCAATCTTTAACCGTAAAGATTAAAGCCTTCGTCATATCAGTTTCGTGCATAGCTTTAGAGGAATAAGGGGAAAGGGAAGAAAAATAAAATAATTGTTGGCTGGACAAAGTTTCGATTAACTCAAAATCCTCAAGTTTTATTTTTAAGAGTCAACAGGCAACAGGATTGGCGATCTCACTATTGGCTCAGCCCTCACCTTTTGTAATTCATCCTTCTAGCTCCAGGGTTCGTCTACCACCTGCTCCTCTTCATGAATATAGTCGGGCTTAGCTGTACGAGGTAACTGTCCCGATACCACCAAATGCGCCATAGTATCGCAAATAACGCGAGTAGCCATCAGAGAAGTCATGTCGCTTACGTCGTAGGGTGGAGAAACTTCGACTATTTCAATTCCACAAACATTAGTTTTTTGAACGATTCTTTGTAGCAAACCTAAAGCTTCGCGGGGCAGCAAACCACCAGGTTCGGGCCAGCCAGTACCAGGGACAAAGCCCGCATCAATGCAGTCAATATCAAAGCTAATCCAAACGCAATCTGTACCGTCTGTAGCTCTTTCAATCGCAAAATCAGCAGCAGCATCCAAACCCATTTCGCAAATATCAGTCACGGTCAATATATTGGTTGCTCGTTCCCGACATACCTTTACGCCTGGGCGGGGTACTTGCCAACCACCAATACCTAGTTGAACTAAGTTTTTGGCTGGAGCATTTGCCATGTTAGTTGCATGAAACCAAGGGCAGGTATGCATTCTCTCGTCTAGGTCTGTCTCTTGAGTATCCACGTGGCGATCGAAGTGAATAATACCTACTTTTTTGTCCCCTAAATGACGACAAATCCCCCTAACTGTAGGAAAACCGATCGAATGATCGCCCCCCAAAATAATTGGAAATGCTCCAGATTTAAAGACATGTGATACCCCTTTGGATATCTGGTCGAAAGACTTTTCGTTGTTTGCAGGAATAGTAAAAATATCTCCTACATCGCAGAGGGTAATCTGTTCTCGCAAATCTACCCCCAGCTCAAAGTTATAGGGAGTATATAGGGCGGAAATTCGCCGAATACCTTGAGGTCCAAAACGAGTACCAGGGCGGTAAGTAGTTCCAGAATCGTGGGGAACGCCGACGATCGCTACATCATAATTACCTACTTTATTTACATCTTCGATGTAGGGCGCTTTTAGGAAAGTATTAATTCCTGCGTAGTGAGGCAGCTCTCCTCTTGAGAAAGTTGAAATCGTTCGATCTTTGATACTTGCGGCTGCTTCTAGCCCATACTCTAATCCCTTATCCACCTCCTGCTGCCAACCCGTTAGGGGTAGCTGTCGTTCTTTCTCCAAGGCTCTTTGCGCTTCGCTATCTGGTGGCTGAAATGGAGATTGTTCGCTCATGAAATTATTCCTCTGCAGTTTGTCTCAAATGCAAAAAACCCAAGAAGATCCACCTTCTATGTTTCAAGGTAGAATCCTCCCGGGCTTTTATCCCTCCGTGGGGCTAACCAATAATTAGAGTTATCTGCTTATCTAGTTAGCTTGCTTCTCTCGGACCAGCATTCATTTATGTTTCTATGAATCGGAACCCTAGAAGCCGTCTTAAATTTCTTCTATTTTTTAGTCTATCTACTTAATACCCATGAAAATGTATAGCTTGATACTCAAATTGTGAATTTATGCTCTGAAAAAGTGACGTTGATTTCCCTGGAAAAATCACACGGTCTTCATCCCCGCAGTTGCTAGCAACTAGTAGTAACAACTGCTGGTATGGATAGCAAAGATTTGAGGCGATCGCCAAATATTATCGAAGATGATTCAAGTTGACCAAAATTGCTATTAGCTGCAGAATTAATCAAAATTAAGTATAGCTAGCTATATTAACTGTCATTTAAATCATTAAAGCAGGTTGGAAGCAAGTAACCAGGGATTCCTCAAGCTTTTTATTAGGAAAATTGCCTAACGTTACCAGCCAATTTTTAGCTAAGTCAAAACTTCTTTTAGTTGATGCTGTTGCCAGAGTGATTGATATAGTCCTGACTTTTTGACAAGAACTTCATGAGTACCATTCTGAACAATTTTGCCCCGATCCATAACTAAAATGCGATCGCAGGTGGCAGCAGCAGAGAGCTGATGGGAAATGAAGATAACGGTTTTTTTTCCCTTGTTAGGAGATAGGCTATCGAGAATTCTGGTGGCAGTCTCGTTATCGACACTGGAGAGGGCATCATCGAGAATTAATACCCGAGCTTCTTCGATCAGCGCCCTAGCAAGAGATGTACGCTGTCTTTGTCCACCCGAAAGAGTAATTCCTCTTTCTCCGACTAAAGTATCGTATTCTTGGGGAAAAGTAAGAATTTCTGAGTGAATCTGAGCCTGTTTCGCCGACTCTAGTACCTCTTCCGTCTCTGCTAGGGGTTCACCGTAGCGAATATTATTTTTAATCGTCGTACTGAATAAAAAGCTGTCTTGAGGAACATAGGCGATCGCTTTACGCAAACTACCCAGTTCTAGTTTAGTAATATCGCGATCGTCTAAAAATAGCTCTCCGCCATCAATGTTGAGTAACCGAGGAATAGCATTGGCTAGAGTCGATTTTCCCGAACCAATCGAACCAACAACAGCAACTCGTTCCCCTGGCTGGATTTTGAAGTTAACGTCATAGAGGGCAGGAGTATTTGAACCTGGATAGGTATAGGTTAGATTGCGGGCGGTAATTTCCCCTCTAACGTTTTCTCGGTCGATAAAAATCGGATTAGGGCTATTTTTAATCTTCGGTTCGGCTTTGGTAATCGACTCGACTCGATCGATACTTACCTCTCCCTGCTGATAGGCAGAAATAGTAAATCCTAATAGAGCCGTCGGAAACACCAGTCTTTCGACAAAAAGAACTAGGGCAATAAAGTCACCTACGGTAATCTGTCCATCGGCGATCGCTTTTGTGCCAACCCACAGGAGAATTAATAAGCTAACGTAAGAAATTCCTTCAATTACGGGAAAAAGAAAATTCCTCGTCCTGGCTAGCTTCAGGTTTGCCTCTAATAGTTGCTGATTTTTTTCCCTAAATGCTTCTCTTTCCTGGTTTTCCTGGGCATAGATGCGAATCAACGCCATCCCGCTCATATCTTCTTGAATTAGCTCGCTTAGATCTGAAAGTTTGACCTGAATTTCTTCCTGGTAGCGACGCAGCTTGCTACTAAATAACTGCACGGTTAACAGCATTAGGGGATAAACGGCGATCGACAGTACAGTGAGCCGTACATTAATCCTCAGCATTACAGGCAGGGTAAATGCGTAGGCAAAGATAATGTTAATAAAGCTCAATACCGCAAAGCCCACTAAACGACGAATATTATCGACATCGCTTGTCGCCCGATTGATTAAGTCTCCTGACGTGTTATTAGCAAAGTATCCAGGCTCGATCGTCAGCAAATGTTGAAAAATCCTCTGTTTCAAACCAAATTCTACCTGTCTACCGATGCCAAAAATCGAGGTGCGGGAATACATCCGAAAGCACCACATAATTACCGATAGCAACAGCAACAGTAAGGCTGTCTGAGAGAGTTTGTTGAAGCTCAACTCTCCCTGCAACGTGTCGATACTGTCCTTAATTAGCAGGGGAATATATACCCCCAACAGATTGACAATCAAAAGTGCGATCGTGCCAAGTAAGACCATTCGCCAGTGGGGACGAAGATAATTGCCTAATTTTTGAAGCCTAGAATTTGCCATCTACAAATCTTAACAATTTTTTTGCCAATGACAAATACTTAGAAAGGATGAATTATGAACTTTAAGGAGAGAAGAAATAACTTATCTCCAACTAATTTAAAAAAATTGGGAGGTCAAAAATGACTAGCTGCGTAGAAATGGCTAGTTAAATTAATTAAGAAGTAACGATCCTAAAACAAAGTAAATAAACCAGTCTCCTTCTCCCCTCGTCTCCTAGTCTCTTAGCTTTCTAGTCTCTCTGACATTGGCGTATAAGAAACGTTATGACTCCCCGTATAAATTTGAGTCGGGCGGAAGATACGGTTAACTCCTAATTGTTCTTTCCAGTGAGCCAGCCAACCTGCTACGCGGGCGATCGCAAAAATGGGTGTAAACAAATCGCTAGGAATACCCAACTTGCTGTATACCAATCCAGAGTAGAAATCGACGTTAGGATAGATACCTTTTTGTCCTAATTTTGCCTCGACTACCTCTTCTAGTTTTACGGCTAATTCATAATAGCGATCGCTTCCCGTTTCCTCAAATAATTCGACGGCTAGCTCCTGCAATATCTTGGCTCTAGGATCTTTGACCTTATATACTCGATGCCCAAAGCCCATGATCTTCTGTTTATTAGCAATTAAATTTGCTATATAAGGCTCAACATTGTCCATCGAGCCAATATTTTCTAGCATTAATAAAACTTCCTCATTCGCCCCACCGTGTAAAGGTCCTGCCAGAGTTCCTACAGCCGAAGCGACTACCGCGTAAGGATCGGTTAGGGTTGAAGCTGTTACCATTGCCGAGAAGGTGGAAGCATTGATCGTATGTTCTGCATGAAGAGTTAGGCAAGTATCAAAGATCTTTGCCTCTAAAGGATGGGGCAGCTTCTCTGTCAGCATATACAGAAAGTTTGCAGCATAGTCTAAATCGTCATTGGGCATGACCGCATCGTTTCCCCGTCGCATCTGGTGAAATGAGGCGACCATTGTGGGAATTTTTGCCAGAATTCTAACGACTGCTTTACGAATATATTCAGGATCGTCTAAGGCACGACGAGCATAGAACAAGCCCAAAGCTGCTGCTGATGTCTGCAATGCATCCATCGGATGCCCCGATTCGGGACAGCATTTCATCATGTCCCTAATCCGATATTTGATGCGACGGTGAAACAAGATCTGAGTCTGAAAATCTTTAAGCTGCTGGTCGCTGGGTAACTGTCCCCAGATCAATAAATAGGCTGTTTCTAAGAAAGTACCTCTTTTAGCCAGCTCATCAATCGCAATTCCACGATACTCTAAAATTCCTTTTTGACCATCAACAAAACTAATACTAGATTTAGTTGCAGGAATACCTTCTAAACCTGGCTTGTATTCACAAAATGTTGCCGTCATTGATTTTCCTATATAAATTTTAAGATAATATATGTATTTGAAAATACCCTAAATTAAGTTTCTCAAGGGTCGTGAAAGTTACCAAAACTAGACTTAAACTCAATACTGCATGTTTTGTGTTTCATTTGTAGATACCGACTCACGCGATCCAAGCAGGTACTACTCGGCTTTTCTCAAACTTCTGAGGACAACCCTAACTATTTTCGGAAAAAGGGAAATTGATACTTCACAAGTTTGAGAAGTTCCATATATAGAAGTATACTATTTTGTCGTCAGCTCAGATACCATTGGTGATAAGTGAACGGTGCGTATTGTTTGTCAACTAGTTTTGGCTCTGGGCTATTGAAATATCTTTTTACTGCACTCGTTTGATTTGCGATCGCCACTTCTATCAATCTCAGATCTGTTCTTTGATTTGCGATCGCCGATACGAGCCGATGTTCGATGGTTGGCTCATTAACATCTTGATTAGTAATCATTGCCGAGATACTAACTAGTGAGCCGATATCAGCAAAACTGCAGGATCTGCCTCTTAAACAGCAACAGCACTTCGACACAAAATGCTACATCTAAAACTAGTAAGACTCGCTCAATCTAAAGAGAATATAACAATTTAAATTTTCTAACAATCTGGTTCGCTTACTAGCCAAGATTCGTAAGATAATAGTAAATAACTGACATAACTTACGTCTTTACAAAAACTCATATCTTCAGAGATATACATTTACACACACTCACTTTCATTAAAGGAGACAATATTGGTTTCTACAACTTCCTTTAAAACGGCTAAATCAGAAGAAATTTTTAATGCTGCTCAAAAACTAATGCCTGGTGGCGTAAGCTCTCCAGTGCGAGCCTTCAAGTCTGTAGGCGGTCAGCCCATTGTCTTCGATCGCGTAAAAGGCGCTTATATCTGGGATGTCGATGGCAATCAATATATCGACTATGTTGGCACTTGGGGTCCTGCTATCTGCGGTCATGCAAATCCTGTTGTCATAGAAGCTTTACACGCAGCCCTAGAAAACGGGACTAGTTTCGGTGCGCCTTGCGCTTTAGAAAACGTACTAGCAGAGATGGTAATTGATGCCGTTCCTAGCATCGATGTAGTGCGCTTTGTAAACTCTGGTACAGAAGCCTGTATGTCTGTCTTGCGTTTAATGCGAGCTTTTACTAGCAGAGAAAAAATTATCAAGTTTGAAGGCTGCTACCACGGTCATGCAGACATGTTTTTGGTAAAGGCTGGATCTGGAGTTGCAACTCTTGGTTTGCCCGACTCTCCTGGCGTGCCAAAATCTACAACTGCTAACACGCTAACTGCTCCCTACAATGATTTGGAGACGGTCAAAAAACTGTTTGCTGAAAATCCCGACCAGATTGCAGGTATTATTCTCGAACCTGTAGTGGGTAATTCTGGGTTTGTAACTCCCGATGCGGGATTTCTCGAAGGATTGAGAGAAATTACCAAAGAGCATGGCGCATTACTGGTCTTTGACGAAGTAATGACTGGCTTCCGTATTGCTTACGGTGGCGCACAGGCAAAGTTTGGCGTAACTCCCGATCTAACCACTCTAGGCAAGGTAATCGGTGGCGGTCTGCCAGTTGGTGCTTATGGTGGTCGCGCAGATATTATGGGTATGGTTGCACCAGCAGGTCCTATGTATCAAGCAGGAACACTTTCTGGTAATCCTTTGGCAATGACCGCAGGAATTAAGACTTTAGAGTTGCTTGGTAAGCCAGGTACGTACGAACAGCTAGAACGTATCACTAGCAAGTTAGCAAATGGTCTAGTTTCTGTCGCTAGAGAAGCGGGACACGAAGTTAGTGGCGGTAGTATTAGCGCCATGTTTGGCATGTTCTTTACGGGCAAAGAAGTTCATAACTTTAAAGATGCCGAAACTGCCGACATGAAGAAATTTGCTCGTTTCCACCGTGGCATGTTGGAAAGAGGAGTTTATCTCGCACCTTCGCAATTTGAGGCTGGCTTTACTTCCCTGGCTCACACTGACGAAGATGTCGATCGCACTCTAGCAGCAGCAAAAGCAGTTTTATCTGAGATCTAGATTCTAGAATTTATCTGGGTTTATTAAATCAACTACAGGGCGGGGATTAATCCTCGTCTTTTTTTATTTATAAAATTCTCAAACAGCGTCCGCCAACAAGTAAGCCAGAAAAGCCTAATTGGCAATCACACTACCAAAATCGTTCAACTAATACATAAACAAAAAACCATATCTATTGCCAGATAGGAATTGATTCAAAATCTTCTTCTGGTAGATCGAAACCATCATTCTCGTAATTATTACTGGTATGGCGGGAAGTACTTTGGTTTTCACTTCAGCTATAAGTACAATTACATCCGAGCATAACGAAAGTAGTATTTGTAAAAACCTTTATTTATAGATGCGATCGCAATATCGAAAAAGCGAACAAATTCTACATAAAGAGTTAGAGTTTCCCCTGCCTTTTAATGATAAACAGGTCGATGTTATTGAGTTTAGCTAACATTAGATAAAAATGAAACAAAGATGAGATGAAGATGAGAGCTTCAGTCAAATGCCTATGATACAGTTAATTCGTCGCCTATATAAAACTAGCCGATATTTAAACTATTGATTAGTATTCTCATCTAATACAAAACATTATATTCTCGTAGCATAGTATGTTAGCGGCTGTGTCAAAACAAATATGTGTGTTTGTTTTGATTAGATTGCCAATTTAGATCGGGAAATACTTATGAATAGTTCTACTTTAGATCGCTTACTTTCATTTTCTAGAGCCAGACATCCGTTTTGCTTGTCTAAGGAGCAGCAGCAGTTTTTACCCACTCAAGGAGATGTACAGTTTTTTCGCGAACACGGTTGGTTTACGACGCAAAAAATAATTCCAGAGGCTTTGATCGATCGCATTTTTACAGCCACTGAAGAGTTTTACGACGGAGCTCGTGATTCTGAATTGCCCCACGCAGGATGTTCTAATTGGAAGAAAGGGGATCTAGTTGCAGTCAGAAATAATGAATATATTTCTTTTCAAAAAAAAGCCTTTCATGAACTCTCTTTGCAGCCAATTATCGGTGCGATCGCTGCTCGATTAATGAATACTGATACAGTACGATACTTTCAAGATCAGTTAATCAGCAAAGAACCCGATAACAACGACAATAGCAAAGTAGGTTGGCATACAGATCGCTCATATCACTCAAACTGTACTTCTGATAAATTGCTAACAGTTTGGATTCCCCTTCATGATGTTGATGAAAAACATGGATCTTTAGTGATGGTCGATCGCAGTCATAAATGGAAAAACACAGATCATATGAGAGGATTTAATCAGGATAATCATCGTCAAATAGAACAGAACTTTGTTCGACACGGAAAAGAATTTAGTCGAATTCCCATTGCGCTAAAAAAAGGTCAGATAAGCTTTCACTGTTCGTCATTAGTCCATGGTAGTTACCAAAATCGCAGCAATATGATGCGTCGTGCGGTCGTATTAAATGTTCAAGATGGCAACAACCGCTATCGACCTTTTTGGAACGATGGCAAACAGGTACACCATTATTTAGATAATCTCTGCCGACAGCAGACAAATGGTTTTCCAGATTATACCGATCCTGCCGTCTTTCCTGTGATTTGGTCAGACGATGAATAGTGCTAGTTTGAGTAAACAACTAGGATAATTGGACAATCCACAATTTATAATAAGTTTGCTAAAGATACGCAAAACTATCGAACAATTAGCAATCGTAATTGTAGATCGTGTCGAGTTACTTATAACTACGCTGAGTCAGTTCAACATTGTCAAACTCTAGCTGTTCCTGATGTAAGACTGGGGTTTGTTCGTCTCCCTGATATTGCCAGGCTGCAACATAGCTATAATTTTCATCGTTACGCTGTGCCTCTCCTTCTGCGGTTTGGCATTCTTCGCGGAAGTGCGCGCCACATGATTCTTGCCGATCCAAAGCATCTCGCGCCATTAGTTCTCCTAGTTCGAGAAAGTCGGCAACTCGACCCGCGAACTCTAAATGCTTGTTAAAAGTATGCTTGTCTTTGGGGATGATAACATTTGACCAGAATTCCTGTTTTAATTCAGAGATTTGAGCGATCGCATTTTCCAATCCTGCCCTATTGCGAGACATCCCCACTCGATCCCAAAGGATTTTGCCAAGCTGACGGTGGAAATCGCTAGCGGTTCTATTACCGTCGATCTTAAGCAATTTATCGACTTTACTATTAACAGTTGCTTCTGCTTCTTCAAAAGCGGGGTTATTAATCTCAACTGGAGGCAGATCGGTAGTGGCAATATAGTTACCCAGAGTATAGGGGATGACAAAATAGCCGTCCGATAGTCCCTGCATCAAAGCGCTTGCTCCCAAACGGTTTGCACCATGATCCGAGAAGTTTGCCTCACCCAAAACGTGCAAACCAGGAACAGTACTCATCAGGTTGTAGTCCACCCATAAGCCACCCATAATATAGTGAACGGCAGGATAGATCCGCATCGGTACTGTATAGGGATCTTCTCCCGTGATGCGCTGATACATATCAAACAGGTTGCCATAGCGTTCGGCAATTAGTTCTTTGCCCTGTTCGGCGATCGCATCTCGAAAATCTAGATATACTGCTAGTCCTGTCTCGCCCACGCCTCTACCTTCGTCCGTTATCTGCTTGGCATTACGAGAAGCCACATCGCGGGGAACGAGATTACCAAAGCTAGGATATCTGGTTTCTAAATAATAGTCTCTCTCCTCTTCGGGAATTAAATCGGGACTACGAGCATCTCCTGGCTGTTTTGGCACCCATACCCGTCCATCATTCCGCAATCCTTCACTCATCAGGGTAAGTTTAGACTGATACGATCCAGAAACGGGAATGCAGGTAGGATGAATTTGGGTGTAGCAGGGATTGGCAAATAATGCTCCTCGTTTATAGCAGCGCCAGGCTGCGGTCACGTTGGAGTTGCGGGCATTAGTAGAAAGATAAAAGACGTTGCTGTAGCCGCCCGTACAGAGAAGTACCGCATCCCCTGCATAACGTTCAATTTCCCCTGTGATTAGGTTGCGGACAATAATTCCCCTTGCTTTACCTTCTACCAATACTAAATCCAGCATTTCTCGACGGGGAAGCATCTCGATTTTCCCTGCCGTAATTTGGCGAGACATAGCGCTATACGCACCCAGTAACAATTGCTGTCCCGTTTGTCCTTGGGCATAAAAAGTACGGGACACCTGCGCCCCACCAAAGGAACGATTGGCTAACAAACCGCCATATTCTCTGGCAAAAGGCACGCCTTGAGCGACACACTGATCGATAATCTGGTTACTAATTTGCGCCAGACGATGTACGTTAGCCTCGCGAGAGCGATAGTCACCCCCCTTAATTGTGTCGTAAAACAAGCGCCAAACCGTATCACCATCGTTGGGATAATTTTTTGCCCCGTTAATTCCTCCCTGGGCAGCAATACTATGAGCGCGACGAGGAGAATCTTGGATACAAAAGCTTTTGACGTTATAGCCCAATTCCGCCAGGGTAGCTGCTGCGGATGCTCCTGCCAAACCCGTTCCCACAATCAAGATCGTATGCTTTTTCTTATTGGCAGGACTGACTAATTTGCAGTGGTCTTTATAGTAGTCCCATTTATCTTGGAGTTTGCCAGTAGGAATTTTTGGATCGAGCATGTTTAAAAGGATGAGGGATGAGAAGTAAGGAATAAGGAAGTAAGAGCTTGGTTAAATTCCTCTGGAGTTAGCCTGATTATTAATTATTTTAGTTTAACCACCCCGTTCGAGAAATTCTAGAGCGATCGCAATTCTCTAATTAAATAAGAATTATTCGGTTTATTTAGAACTTTTAAAAGGTTTCCAGATTAACCAATTAAACCAAAATATATTGATAGGGGTAGGGCAATAAAGCCGATCGCAATTAGTATAGCTAGAGTTAAAGCGATCGCATATACGGCGGGACTAATCTTAGCGTCCAAGACTCCAATCGACTGCCAAGCACTCCAGATTCCGTGGCGTAGATGAACCCCCAGCATAATCATCACGCCTGCGTAGCCGAAAGCGTAAAGAGGATAGTGAAACTTAGCAATTACCAAACTAGCTAGATCTCGCACCTCTATACCGTCAATCGTAGTCGAGTAGTATGCGCCAAATTTAAAAGTAGCTAAGTGCAAGACTAAAAATCCTAACAGTACGACTCCCGTAATCGCCATGCTGCGAGAGCTAATCGACTGTTTGCTAGGTGCGCCAATACTTTTTAACTGGCTATAGCCCGTTGGTCTGGCTTTGAGAGTATTGAGCCGAATGGTAATGCCAACGACCGCATGAAATATAGCGATCGCTAGTAAAATAAATTCAATACCATAGAGTAAAATACTCCAGCTCTCAATTGTATGGGCGAGACGATTGTATGCCTTACTGCCAGCAAACAAGGTTAAGTTGCCGACCATATGAAACAGAACAAACAAAGACAAGCCAAGTCCTGTAATGCCTGTAATAATCTTCTTGCCGATGGGGGAAGTATAAAAACTAATTAATTTTGGGCGATCGCTGCTAATGGTCATAAAAGTAAACAAGTTGCTAAACGTGAATTCGGAATAGCCTGCAAGTTATAGGTTATAGGTTATGGGTTATAGGTTATAGGTTATGGGTTATAGGTTATAGGTTAAAACTATTCCTGGTTAATGCCTCGCGATTTGAGCAAGCGCAGACGCTTTTTACGGGCAATTTCTTGAAGATCGACGTTGCGATCGGTTTCATCGACAATTTCTCCTGTCAGGACTTCCAATACATCTTCTAGGGTTACCACTCCTGCCATTCCCCCATATTCATCAAGGACTACGGCTAAATGTTCGCGATTTTCTTGAAATACCTTGAGTAATTTGTCGGCGCGATTGGTTTCGGGAACAAAATGAACGGGACGCTGAAGAGTATTAATTTGGCGATCGCCATTTTCCTCAATCATGGCGGTTAATAGTTCGTCCTTGAGTACCAACCCCGTAACATCATCAATAGTCTCATCGATTACTAAAATCCGCGTATGCTGTGATTTAATGATTTCCGACTGACATTCATTAAGAGTCTGATCGCCTCGGAGATAGGTAACAATAATCCTCGGACTCATGAGGTCAGAAGCATTGAGATCGTTTAGCTGGAAGACTCTTTGAATCATTTCCGCTTCATCATCCTCAATTACTCCTTCTTGAAAGCCGATATTGGTCAGAAATTTTATTTCAGCTTCGTTAGTGGTAGGCAGAGCTTGACCCTGAACTAAAGGCGAGGTGACGTTTTCAACCAGCCAAACTAGGGGTGTAAAAAGGACAGTCAAAAATCTAACTGGAATTGCCACAAACAGGCAAATTGGCTCGGCGTAGCGCTGACTTAAGGTCTTCGGTACAATCTCGCCAAAGACAATGATTAAAAAGGTAAGCACTCCTGAGAAGACTCCCAGCCATTCACTACCCAGAACTCTGGAGGTGATACTTCCAATCGTAATGCTGCCCACAATGTTGAAGATATTATTGAGGATAACAATCGTGGCAATTGGTCGGCTGATGTGTAGACGGATACTTGCTAAGGCTAAGGCTGCGGGCTTTTTAGACTGGGCTAATTGTCTCACTTTTATGGGGGAAATAGACAGCAGCGCTGTTTCTGTCCCCGAACAAAAAGCCGAACCTAGTATAACCACGGTGACGACGATAATCAGAGCAAGCATATAGACAGATAATGGTTAATCTTTAATATAGTTCAAAAACAGAAATAAGCATCATCATCTTTTCCTTTTACCGCGCAATTTAATATTATCTAAGAATGATTATAGATGTCGAACAATTTTCAAGTATTAGCTGAATAGGTAAATATCGATTCTGACCCAGTTTGACTCACCTATCCAAACGATTGCGATCGCGATCGCGCAGCCTGAAATAAAGGTTAAATTACTTTAAGAATTAGCACGATCGAATTGTCAATACAAGCAATTACGTCCGTATTCCTTGCTTGTTGCCAAAGGCTCAAAAGATAAGACTGTAAACTTTAATCAGCAGCGCTAACAATCTCTATTGTTCCTGTTTGACCATTCAGTCTAACCACTTGACCATCTTGAAAGAGTTTGGTGGCGTTATCTACATCCATAACCGCCGGAATATTGTATTCTCTAGCAACGATCGCTCCGTGAGATAAACGACCACCCACTTCCGAAATCACCCCCCCCGCACGAGCCAGTAAAGGCGACCAGCCAGCATCGGTATAGGGAACGACGATGATGGTCTGACTATCGATGCGATCGCTCTGTTGCAAGCTAGAAATAACCTTGATTGTGCCTTCAATTTGACCCGAACTACTGCCAATACCCTGAACCCGACTGGCAGAATTGAGTACGGGTGCTTGCCAAACTAGAGTTTGAGGTTTGCCATAAACCAGTTTAGGAACGGGTTTTAGTTTCTCTACCGCCTGCCATTCCTGCTTTCTGGTTTGAATTAATTCGGGCAGTCGTGCGCGTAAGTTCGGATCGCTATTTTCAGCTAGGGCAAATACTTCTTCTCGTTCGAGCAGAAATATATCTCCCGCCTTGGCGATCGTTCCATCAGCTAGCCACTGCTGTTCCAAAGCCAGAAAAGACCAGCGTAGGTGTGCTAGCAGGCGATTATAAATTTCTCCTACCTGACCTTTAAGATTTAATCTTCGCTGTACTATTTTTGCTCGCCAAGACTGCTGCGACTTTTTATCTGAGGTCTGAGCCTTTTTTGCCCCCTGAGCATCGAAATAAAAGCGGGTAAACATCTGTCGGGGAATACTAGGGCGATCCTGCCAACGGGGAACGGCAATATCCGTTGCTGTTTCGCTTAAGTAGCCATAATTGGCTAACCAAAGACTAAAGCGTTCCATAACCCCCGTACCTTCAGAGTTTTCGGCAATATGAGCAAATAAAGAGGCGCTTGAGTCGAGAGTGATCTTCTCTGTGGCTAGGAGTTTACGAGCTTCTGAGGCTATCCCTGCTAACGAGCTGACTGCCAAAACTTCAGGAACTTGACTATAGTTTAGTTCCGTCTCGTCGGCTTTAAAAATTCCCTGACGCACCGCAAAGCTTAGAGGAGCGAGAATATTGTAGTAGGTAACCTTATCTAGTAGTCCCAAAATTGTATTGATGCGATTGACAATTTCGGTTGCTGACAACTCTTCTACAGGCTGTTCGGCGATCGCCGAGAGAATCGGCTCAAACTTGGCGCGATCGCGTTTAAAGTGACTGGCAAGCTGCCATTCTCGTTTTGCTAGTCGTCCCAGTCCAGGTATATTTTTGATAGTGGAAATCAGGGGTGGTTTACTAAATTTTGCACCCCTAGTCAGAAACTCTAGGCTTTCTGGGGGTAAACCCATACGACGAAAAATTGTGCCTAATAAAGAGGCGTTGAAATAGGCACTGGCAAAGTGTAGCGTAGCAGTCCGATCGAAGTTCAAGTCCCTGGCGCGATCGCCTAAAACTATAATGAAGATTTTGCCCCACACTCCGCAGGTAAGAGGCTGATTGATCGACCAGGTTAGGGGACGAATTTTACCAGGAATTACCTCCGCAGCGATACGTCTCGTCCAAATTGGCTGCATAGTAGCGATCGGGCGCACCTGTAACAGCCAGAGTTTTTCGCCATCATAAGTCCATTCAATATCTTGGGGAATTCCCTCAAACAAATCCTCCATTTCCCGCGTTAGCAGGGCAACAGATTCGAGCAGCGTGGAGGGTATATCGACCTGATGCTTAATCTCATTTTCTGGAGTTACGGTAATTATTTGCTCTGCACCAGAAGTTGTCATAGCTTCAGGGATAGCTACCTGATACCTTTGAGGAGTATATTTGCCCGAAACTATTTTAGTTGCTTTTCCTGGCAGTGCTTCAATTGAAACGCTATCAGTAAGCTGATTGACTGGATCGCGACTAAATGCCACCCCGCTAAACTGACCCTCAATTTGCTGTTGGATCAAAATTGCCATCGATGCATCACCCTGCTGGTTGTGGCGACGATACTCTATCGCATTACTCTGAATATAAGAAGCCTGACAGTCAATAATTGCTGATTCAAGCTGGTCTTTGTTAGTAACGTCGAGAATGCTAATATACTGCCCCGCAGCAGAAGCCGATTCGGAATCTTCACCGATCGCCGAAGAACGAACAATTAAAGGGACTTCTGGGGTTGGTTCGAGCTTGGAAATAAGTGTTTTCAGGTCGTCTCCAGGACGCAATACCCAGCCTGGGGAAACATCATATCCCAGACCTTTAAGGCGAGCCAAATTTGCTGCTTTTGCTCCGACTTCCGTAGCCTCTAATTTGCTGTCTAAGGTAATAATATTCTTGTCTCCCTGAAAAAAACGAAACATTCTACTTTGACTAGATACCTCGCTCTTGGGAGCTAAATCTAAATCATCGGCAATATTCTGATAGATCCAGCCAATCAAACAAGCTAACGCGAAGGCTGCCATACCGTATTCCAACTGATAAGGATGGCGCAAGACCATAATCGCAACTAGCAATACCAAGGCACTATATTTACCTATCTGGCGATCGCGAATCACCGTAAAGCCGACTAAGCTAATTAGGCAAACTAACCCTGCTGCGATCGGATCGTGAGTAGCAGTTCCCCACACGGCATTAGTCGTTCCCGCACCCTTACCCATCCAGTAACGACCCATCACCAGAGCAATAATGGCGATAATTTCCCAGACTGAACCCGTGGAAAAAAAGAGCCTTGCCAATAGTACGGCAATAACACCCTTGGCAGCTTCTGAGAGGACAGCGCAGATTCCTGCTACTTTTCCCCCATGATAAAAAGCTGCCGATACGGAAATATTCCCCGTTCCTTGCTTGCTTAGTTGGCGACCAGTCAGAGCATAGGTAATCCAGTCAATTAACGGTAGTCCACCGAGTAAAGGGCAGACGATAAATACCGTTAGAGAACCCCATATTGGTGTTAGGTTCATGAGCTTTGACCTACAATCATCAAATTAAAAATATGCTGTGCCATCAATTGGGCTAATGATTTCCCAGATTTATTGTACCTATTTCGATCGCTTGAGCAGCAATGATTGCAGTGCGATCCTACGCTCAAGCCTCATTTAATATAAGGTTGGAGGTTACTAAGTTTCCTGAAGCCAAATTGACCTCTATTATTTTTGCTGTTTTAGAGTCTACTTGTGATGTTTAGCTCGTAGCTATCGGCTTGACTTAGAATTTAACAATCGATCGCTGTAATCCAATCCTTGTATTCTGATTCTTGATTTTTAGTAATTGAGGTTAATTTATTCTTGATCTTCTCGGTAATTGGTCTTTCTGTAGACAAATGATAGCTCTCAATCTGTTTTACAGGAGTTACCTTAGCTGCTGTCCCACTCAGAAATACTTCATCAGCAATCAATAGTTCGGTTTTGTCGATCGCTCTTTCTTCGACCTCGATACCCATATCTCTAGCAATGGTTATCACGCTGTCTCTAGTAATACCTTCGAGAATATCTTGATTAAAACCAGGAGTAACTAGTTTATTGTTTCTGACCATAAAAATATTCATACCCGAAGCTTCACAGACTTTACCCTGTGAGTTCATTAGGATCGCTTCATCGAAACCAGACTCTACCGCCTCTGTTTTAGCCAGGGAAGAAGTGATATATGCGCCACTAATCTTGCCCCGCAATGGCAGACTGCGATCTTCTTGACGATACCAAGAGCTAATACGACAGCTAATTCCTTCGGGGGGTAAATAATCTCCTAGTTCCAAACCGTAAATCAGGAAATCCTTCTCAATCTTATGCAGTCGAGGCGCAATACCCAAGTCGGAAGTATAAACAAAGGGACGAATGTAAAAAGATTTAGTTGGCTTATTCTTTTTGACAAAGTCAATAATTATCTGCTGAATTTTATTCTTGGGCAAATCGTAGTTAAGAAGTTTGGCGCTATCGCTAAGACGACCACAGTGGCGATCCAATCTGAATAATAATATGCGATCGCTATTCTCAGGATCGGGGATACCTCGCATTCCCCCGAAAGCTCCTGTTCCATAGTGCAAGGCATGGGTAGCGATCGAAACATTTGCTTCTTTAAAAGGAATAAATTTGTTTTGAAGATAAGCTATTTCTAGAAAATTATGCATAGATGTTAATTACTAAATGTTCCCGATCTCAGGTCAAAATAATAGCCGATTTACGCTCAATTGGAAAAAAATTTAATCAGCAATTTATTTCCCTACTTTTTACCACCTATTACCTATTACCTTCACCCAGCCATCCCTCTAGATTTTTTTGCTGTCGATCGGATAAATCTTTTTTAATCGCTAGTTTATATTGATTAGATTGGGATTCCGCTAAGGTTACGGTTACAGTTTTTAATCGATCCTGGTGAAATACGGTAATTTCAATCGTATCTCCAGCCTGATAATCTTTTAGTCTCTCATCAAGAGTTTTAGCATTAGCTTTGATACCGTCAATTGCCAATAGCTCATCTTTGGCATCAATTCCGCCTAAAGCTGCTGGAGAATGAGTGGCAACAAATTTAATTACTTCCCGATTGTTTTCTGACTGCACCTTAATTCCCAGGTAGGGAATATCCGAATCATTGACAGTTTTTAAGTATAAGCCAAAGGGGTCGAGATAGTCATCAAAAGGCAATTCTTCTGTGGTTTCAATATAGCGAGTGAAGAAATCATCGAGGTTCTCTTCGGCTACTTCAGCGATCGTATCTCGCAACTGAGTTTCGCTAAAGCCAGTTTCTTGTTCTCCAAAACGTGACCACATTAAGCTCATTACGTCATCAAGCGATCGCTTATTTTGATGTTTAGCCCTAATCAATAAATCCAATAACAAGGATACAAACTGACCCTTAAGATAATAAGACATCTGATTATTATCACTGTACTCATCCCGACGGTAGAGCTTGATCCAGGCATCATAACTCGACTCTCCCAAAGGCTGCACTTTACGCCCAGGAGTATTGAGATATTTATTCAGATCCTCACTCATATTTTTCAGACAGGTTTTGCGATCGTAAATACCCGCCCGTAAAGGAACCAGAATATCGTAATAGCTGGTTGTTCCCTCACAAAACCACAGGGAAGTAGTATAGCTTTCTCGTTCGTAATCAAACTTCTCGATAACTTTGGGGCGAATACGTTTGACGTTCCATAAGTGGAAAAACTCGTGAGCGACTAGCTGAATAAAGCGTTGATATTTCTGGCGATCGCGAAAAGCAAAACGTGGATAATTCAAGGTACAGCAGTCTTTGTGTTCTAAACCGCCATAGCCACTTCCCGATAGGTGAAGCAGAAATAAATACTGTTCGTAAGGTAAACCGCCAAACATCTTGGCTTCCACCTCAATTATTTTGGTAGTGTCGGCAATTATCTGTTCTGCCTTGGCATTTCCCTCGCCCCAAGTTACTAAAGAGTGAGGTTTTCCTAATACGGTAAAATCACGGACTGAGTGGATGCCAACCTCAAAGGGAGTATCTACTAAGGTATCAAAATCTTTAGCGACAAAAGTGTTAGCTTCACCTTCTACTTTGGGGAGAGTAGTTGCAACCTGCCAGTCAGACTGCGGGGGAATAATCTTCACGGCGATCGCCTGCTGTTCTAACCCAGGCACAAAGAAAAACAGCGCAGCACCATTAAAATAACCGTGGGTATCATCTAAATGATTTGTCCGCACCGTCAGATCGTTAGCGTAAACCTGATAGCTAACTTTGACTACCGATACGCCTTCTGTATCAACCTGCCAGTGGTTTTTACCCAGCTTGCGACTAACTAACTTATCTCGACCATCATCAGCCGAAAAATCCTGCACGTGTCTGGCATATTCCCTAACTAAATAAGAACCAGGAGTCCAAACTGGCATCTTTAGATCCAGAGTTGGCGATCGCCAATTGCTTACCTGTAGAGTTACCTCGAATAAATGGGAAGCGGGCTGAGACATCCCAACTTGATAAGATAAGCTGGCTTGTTGATTGGTAGATTTGGAGGCAGAGATAGCAGTGGCTTCAGTCATCAAGCTCTCGGTAGGTAAATAACAGGCAAATTCTTTAAATAGTAATTATATTAGATACCGTCATTGCTTGACCGCATCGCTACCTATACATTGATATCAACAATCGGGATGGTGGGAATTGAACCCACGACCTCTGCTTCCCGAAAGCAGCATTCTTCCTCTGAACTACATCCCGCAGACAAATGCTGGTTCACTGAATTTTAGTTATACCAGATCTAGATAATTATAGCGCCTAGATAAGTCCAAACTCTGATGTCTTGCCGATAACCTAACTTCAAATCTATTTATCTAATCTACTACAAATAAATATAGCGATCGCTAAAATCTCAACAATAATGTCTTCAATTATCTTTACTTTAGAGAATGATTAGCTTTGAGGTTGCCCTCAGATGGTAAATTAATAGCTGTCTCGCACCGTATTCAAACAGTACTTTTAGAATCTATCTATCATGACCAAAAAGCACCAGATTACTTTACTTCCTGGGGATGGTATAGGTCCCGAAATTATCTCTGTAGCGGTAGAAGTACTGGGTGCGATCGCCTCAAAACACGATCTGGAATTTAGTTTTACGGAAGCTCTAATTGGTGGCGCTGCGATCGACGAGACGGGTGAACCCTTACCAGAAGCAACTTTAACCGCCTGTCGTAATAGTGATGCGATCTTGCTAGCTGCGATCGGTGGTTATAAATGGGATAATTTACCCCGCAGTCAACGTCCTGAAACAGGCTTATTAGGAATGCGATCGGGGTTAGGACTGTTTGCTAACTTACGACCAGCAACTATCTTACCTCAGTTGATCGATGCCTCTTCTCTCAAACGAGAAATCGTCGAAGGCGTGGATATTATGGTGGTGCGGGAACTTACAGGCGGTATTTACTTTGGACAGCCTAAAGGCGTGTTTACATCCGAAACTGGCGAACAAAGAGGCGTTAATACGATGGCGTATAACGTTAGCGAAATCGATCGCATTGCTAAAGTCGGATTTGAAACCGCACAGAAAAGAAGCGGTAGGTTATGCTCTGTTGACAAGGCAAATGTACTAGATGTTTCTCAACTATGGCGCGATCGCGTTGTAGAGATGTCAAAGGACTATAGTGATGTAGAGTTAAGCCATCTCTATGTAGATAATGCAGCAATGCAGCTTGTCCGCGCTCCCAAACAGTTCGATACGATCGTTACAGGAAACTTGTTTGGCGATATTCTTTCCGATGCTGCAGCGATGCTTACAGGCAGTATTGGCATGTTACCCTCGGCGAGTTTGGGTGAAGCTGGGAAACCTGGAGTATACGAACCCGTACATGGATCTGCCCCTGATATTGCAGGACAAGATAAAGCCAATCCATTAGCGCAGGTACTCAGTGCAGCAATGATGCTCCGTTACGGTTTAAATGAGCCTGAAGCTGCTACAGACATTGAGAATGCTGTAAACCAGATTTTAGATAAGGGCTACCGTACAGGGGATATTATGTCTGCTGGCATGAAGCAGGTGGGATGTAAAGAGATGGGCGACGTTTTGCTGAAGATCTTGAGCGAGAATTAATCTTTGTAGGGGCGTATGGCTATACGTCCATTATTAATCAATGGTTTTGGTCTGTTCCGAACGAGAATTAATATAGCGTCCGCAGATGAACGCGGATGAACGCAGATAGATTAGTCTGCTTTCTTACAAATGATTTTTGGATGTAAAAAAATTGCGATCGTAAGAGTCTTCAGATGGCTCTTTTACAGACTTTATACGTTCGTACGATGAAATCAAAATTGTTGTAGATAGTTCGTAGCTAGTTTGTTTGGCAAGAGTATCGTTTTTTAAGACAATTTTACGCTCGAAAGACGTATGAAAGTCTTCCATAATCAGGCGATCGCTTGTGAATACGCTGATAGGCTGCTTCTCTTTCTTTCGCAAAAAAACTTACTTGTAAAGATTCGGGGGGATTATTTTGCATTTGAGTTCGGGCGATCGATAATTACATTTTAAAAGATAATAAGCGATCGCCAGTTAATAATCATTAAAAGTAAATGCAATCATTGATATCGTTGATTACAGTAGAATTATTAAATTCTAATTAAATATAATGGCTAGCTTAACTATCCGTAATTTGGAAGAACCAATTAAGGAACTATTACGTATTCGTGCTGCTCATCATGGTCATTCAATGGAAGAAGAGGTGCGACAAATTTTGCGCCATGCTGTACTTGAAGATGCCGAATCACCAATTAATTTAGGAAAAGCAATTTCTCAACGTTTTGCTCAACTTGGGGGATTAGACGATCTGCCTATTCCTCCACGCGAACCATTACGCGAGCCACCTCAAATTGAGCAATGATTATTCTAGATACGAATATTCTGTCTGAATTGATGCGTTCTCAGCCAAATAAATGCGTATTGCAGTGGATTGGGAAATATCAAACAACCAGCTTATTTACTACTACCTTGACTAAAGCTGAGATTCTTTATGGTTTAGAAATATTACCAAAAAGCAAGAGGCGTATCTCTTTAAAACAAGCAGCTACATCCATGTTCGATATTGATTTTGCTCTGCGTATTATTCCTTTTGATTCAGATGCAGCACAACAGTTTGCAGTCATATCTGCTAATAGAAGAAAGATCGGTCGTCCTATTGCTCAGATTGATGCTCAAATTGCTGCGATTGCTCGTTCGCACAACGCTACTCTAGCGACACGCAATGTATCCGATTTTGAAGAATGCAATATTGAAATAATTAATCCTTGGGAAGACTTCCAGTGTTAAATCTTTGCATGAAAAGAGAGGGTTAATTGAGTACTAATTTAATGTGCGATCGCTGACAAATACGCTAATAAGCTGTTTCTCTTTTTCTAATAAAGTTTACGTGCAGAGATTTAGGTTAATTATGTTCCATATCAGCTAAGGCGATCGATACTTGTATTTTAAAGAATATCTCATAATAAAAAATATACTAAATATTTTTACGTTTTTAAAGATATTATTTTTGTTATTATCATGGATTAGCTACATGAATAATCAGTACGATAAATGCTATCCCCAGCATCATCAATAGCACTATTACTCATGCAATTAGACTTCCTACATAACATAAATACCATTTGTATACTGTGAAAATCTCTTGAGCAATTGTTGTATCACCTATGCAGACAGAACATTTTGTTTCTGGTACGAAAGACAACATAGGAGCTATTGTTTTAACTACTCCAGGTACTCGCAGACCATCTTCTAATTCAACTTCAAAATCGGTGTGAGTATAGAGAGAAAGGCGATCTATAGTAGGACAAAATTTACGTTCATCTACCCATACTTCAAAACCAATTCAATCTACCATTTTGAAACCTATCTCTCCGCAACTCTATTTCTGCAACAACGCCTTCTTAAACTATATTTTGATTTTTTGAAACAGTACCCTCAACAAAAAAAGGTGGGCATATAGCCCACCTTGAAAATTAAACTTAATTACTTGTCCAACTGTTGAACTAACGAGTTGCTTCTACCAATACCTGCTCTTGAACCGCAGTCACGGTAGTATTACCATTCTCATCAAGATCGATTAGAGCGTTATCGCCATCGTTAACTCGACCAGTAAGAATTGCTTCGGCTAGGCTGTCTTCTAACAGGCGCATGATTGCGCGACGCAAAGGTCTAGCACCATAGCTAGGATCGAAGCCTTCTTCAATTACCTTGTCTTCAAATGCCGTAGTAACTCCCAGAGTAATTTCGCGCTGTTCTTCTAATCTATCCGAGATTTCTTTGAGTAGAATAGTCGCGATTTGTCTAACTTCAGGTTTAATCAACTGACGGAAGACAATGATTTCGTCTAGACGGTTGATAAACTCAGGACGGAAGTAGTTTTTCAATTCCTGGTTGACTAGCTCTTTAATACGGTTGTATTGTGCTTCGTCTTTATCACCAGCGAAGTCAAACCCTAGACCGCTACCGCCTTTTTCAATTACCTTCGACCCAATGTTAGAGGTCATGATAATCACGGTATTTTTGAAGCTTACAGTGCGTCCTTGAGCATCGGTTAAACGACCATCATCGAGCATCTGTAGCATGAGGTTAAAGACATCGGGATGCGCTTTTTCTACCTCGTCAAAGAGAACAATTGTATAGGGTTGGCGACGTACTGCTTCGGTTAACTGTCCGCCTTCGTCATAGCCAACAAATCCTGGAGGTGAACCAATAAGTTTGGAAACTGTATGTGATTCCATGAACTCGGACATATCGATGCGTACGATCGCTTCTTCCGAACCAAACATCTGAGTCGCTAAGGCTTTTGCCAACTCGGTTTTACCAACTCCAGTAGGACCAGAGAAGAACATACTAGCTATGGGTCGATCGCGATCGCCCAATCCAGAACGAGAGCGACGCAGAGCGCGAGAAACGGCTTTGACGGCTTCATCTTGACCGATTACTCGTTCGTGTAGATCGTCTTCGAGATACATCAGAGCTTCAGATTCGGTTTCCGTCATTTTAGTAACGGGTACGCCTGTCCAAGCAGCAACAATTTTAGCGATCGCTTCTTCATCCACTACAGGAGTCAAAGCTTCGGGGTTAATGGTCGCAACCTCAGATTCATTCTCTTCTTTACTTTGCAAACAATGATTTAAATGAGTCCGCGAACCAGCTTCATCGATTAGATCGATTGCCTTGTCGGGTAAAAAGCGATCGGTGATATATCTTTCAGAAGAAATTACCGCAGTGCGAATTGCTTCGTCAGTATATTTGACCTTATGGAATTCTTCGTAGGTTTTACGCAGTCCTTGAAGAATTTCAATTGCATCCTCAATAGAAGGCTCGCCCACCATTACTTTTTGGAAACGACGTTCGAGTGCAGCATCGCGTTCGATGTACTGACGATATTCATCTAAAGTAGTGCTACCAAGACATTGAATTTCACCTCTAGCTAAAGAAGGCTTGAGCATATTCGCAGCATCCATTGCGCCACCCATTGCTCCTGCGCCAACGATAGTATGTATCTCATCGATTACCAGGATAATGTTACCTGACTTACGAACTTCTTCGACAATTGACTTCAGGCGTTCTTCAAATTCGCCACGGAATTTAGTTCCTGCAAGTAACGAACCCATGTCGAGGCTAATTACTTCTTTGTCTGCCAAGAGAGAGGAAACATCACCATCAACAATGCGTTGAGCTAAACCTTCGGCGATCGCAGTTTTACCAACCCCAGGCTCACCGACTAAGATTGGGTTGTTTTTAGTGCGTCTACCAAGAATTTGAACTGCACGCTCGATTTCGGGATATCTACCGACTACGGGGTCTAGCTTGCCCTCTCTAGCTAAATCGGTCAGGTTAATACTAAATTCCTTGAGCTTAGTTTGCTTTTCTTTACCGCCACCAAAGCTAAAGGGACTGTCTTTACTTCCTGCTGCCACTGCTTCAGTTTCCCCCAGTTTTTTAATTAACTCTGTTCTTAGCTGTCTGAGATTTACATTTTGCTTGGTCAAAAGCTTGACTGCCATATTGTCAGTCTGCTTAATCATCGCCAACAAAATATGTTCGGGGCTAATGAAATTGCTTTTTAGCTGACGAGCTTCGTTAAAAGCCTGTTCTAAAATTCTTTTAGCTTTAGGAGTAAAGGGAATATTGGCAGGAATAAATCCCGAACCTTTACCCACAACTTCGATCGCCAATTCTCTAGTTCTGTCTAGATCGATATCTAAGTTTGCTAATAGTTCTGCTGCTGTAGACGTTCCCTCCCCGATCACACCCAATAAGATATGCTCTGTACCCACAAGATTATGTCCCGTGTTGCGAGCTTCCTCTTGAGCGAGGACAACATTCTTTATAGCTTTTTCGTTGAAGTATTCAAACATGGTTTAAACCACTCCTCTTGTTTATTAAATTAATATTTCTTTATCTTCTTTACCTAATTTATCGTTTTTAGCTGACAATATGTAGTCGTAAAAGCCGTAATCTTTGATATTTTGAGACTAATTTACAAAAATCTATAGTTAGGTCTAGCTCTTATGATTGACGAAGGCTACATTAAATATCGGTGTCATTGGCAACAGACCGAGACGATCGCCGAAGCCGACATTACAGAACTAAATCCTTGGCGAGATCGGCTTTACCAGCTAGGTCTGATCGGTGAGTATAACAACGGTATTGGCTTTGGAAATCTTAGTATTCGCTTATCTAATTCTAGGCAGATGATCATCTCAGGAACACAAACTGGAGGCATTTCCAACCTGACAGCGCAACAGTACACAAAAGTGGTTGACTATGACTGGCAGCAAAATTACGTCACTTGTCAGGGTCTCATCAAAGCCTCTTCAGAAACTCTAACCCACGCTGCTATTTATCAAGCATTACCAAGCGTCAATGCCGTAGTTCACGTCCATCATCAGCTCTTGTGGGAGCAGTTACTAGGTCGGATTCCCACTACTAAGCCTCAATGTGCCTACGGTACGCCAGAAATGGCAGAGGAAATTATTCGACTATGCCAACAGCCTGCAACTCAGCAGCAAAAAATCATTGCCATGAGCGGACATGAATCAGGGATCTTGACTTTTGGGAGTGATTTAAATCAAGCTAGTGAAACTTTGTTGAATTATTTCGCCACTATTTAATTAGATCGATTAATCTGAAGCGAAAATATCTATAGAGATAGGCATTAGTTAGCACGTGCTGACGTATAACAAAGGACAACCCTCTTAAAATTACGGAATAATATAAGTTGATCGATTCCTTTTATAAACAAAAAAATCGCTTCACAGTCTTGCCTCTGCTTGCTGTTTTTAGCTTTTTGTTGAGCCTAACATTCAGCTCTGTTGCTACAGCCAAACTCTTTGATGGACCAGTGGACTTGCTGCCCTTAGAACAAAGAGTTTCCTTGAGAAAAGGGGAATTGGTTTTTCTAGGTGAGGGGGGAAACTATACTTCTCGTCTGCTAATCTCGACGACAATGGAAAACGTTTGGCAGGTTTTGACAGACTATGACAATTTTGCCGAATTTCTGCCTGGGGTTATTAGCTGTGAGGTTTTAGAGAATAACGGCGATCGCAAAGTGTTCGAACAGATCAACAAAATCAAAACTCTGGTATTTAGTATCGAATCTAGAGTTACGGTTGCTACCGTCGAATCTTATCCAGAACAAATTGCCTTTAAAGCCGTAGACGGCGACTTGGAGTCAATGGACGGAATCTGGATGCTAGAACCCGTATCTCCCTATCCTAGCGCTCCTCCAGATAGTGTACTGATAACTCACAAGGTTGCGGTCGAACCAGCAAAAGCGCCAAGCGACAGTATTTTCTTTAGTATCTATGAAGATCGTCTCCAAGAGACTCTCTTGGCAATCAAGACCGAAACCGAACGTCGGGCTAAATGATTGACAATCGACAACTGAAAATAGTGGGTAAAAGACAAACTACAAAAGGCATTACGAACAAAAACTTTTGCCGACCCGATCGGCTATCGGCATAGTGCTTATCCAGCCTATAACATGCTGTTCACTGCAAACTGTCTTTGTGCTTCGTATAACAAAAGTGCAGAGGCGATTGCTACATTTAAAGATTCTACCCCGTCTGCCAGGGGGATCTTGACCTGTATATCTGCTGCCTCGATTAGTTCTGCTGACAATCCTGCCCCTTCGTTACCTAGCAAAATCAGGCTGGGAAGAGTAAAGTCAACATCCCAATATGTTGGGGTAGCATGGGAGGCTGTGGCAATTACCTGTACTCCCTGTTGCTGCTGCTGTTGGACTAGCTGAGGTAAATTATGATCTGTAAATACAGGCAGTTTAAACCACTGTCCGACGCTGGCTCGAAGCACCTTCGGACTGTAATAATCCACGCTATCGCTGCTCAACCACAAACTGTCAACTTCGGCTGCTGCTGCGGTACGAATTATCGTCCCCAAGTTCCCTGGATCTTGCAGCCTTTCGATCGCAATACCTAAGCGCTGCAATTTTGGTATCGATTTAACAATTGGGTTGCGAGGGGCAATCGCCACTACTCCATCGGGATTAACCGTAGTTGAGATCGCTTCTAAAACTTCCTGGCTAACAACTTCTGTTCTAATCTCTTTAGCAACAATTGTTTGACACAGTGATTGATGATGCGATCGCCATCGTTGTGTATAAAAAATAATATCTAGCTTATAATCGGCTTGACAGGCTGCCTCAATAGAATTGCTGCCTTCAATCAAAAGCAAGTTTTGCTTCTGTCGTTCTTTTGAGCGATGTAGTTTGCGTACCTGTTTAATTAAAGGGTTTTTAATGCTAGTTAAAATTATATCTTCTCTATTTTCCATGCCTACTATTGACGAACAGCACGGTGCAAAGTAATACTTTGGTTGCCTAATGGTGTGGAACTAGGAACTTAAACCCAAATCTTTTGAGTGAATACTCTTAGTTTAAAACCTAGCTCGTTTAACAATCTCAACCGTTTCGCTACGAAGCTAAATCCACAGGCTGTTATTATGATTGACTTTTATCTTGCATGTCAAATTTCAAGTCAAGTTTTAAATTAACTTTTTTATTCTAAGGCTGTTCATTTGCATTTTTGAAGTCTATCTTAGTACTGCTCAAACGCTCCAACTCATAATTATTTGATATCAAGAGGATAAAGCCATTAACTCTATCTCTAACCCCACCAAAGTTACTTCAGACGATCCACAGGCTGTATTAGAAATCTGGGGTCGTTCTTCTCTCTCAGGCAGTGTCAAAATTAGCGGAGCGAAAAATTCTGCTCTGGTGCTGATGGCAGGCTCGATACTTTGTCCTGGTAGCTGTACTCTGCGTAATGTGCCTAACCTGGTTGATATCAAACGCATGGGGCAAATTCTTCAGGCATTAGGCATGAAGCTGAATCATCAGGGGGACGTTCTTAAGATTGATGCCACCAACATTAATCCAACAGAAGCTCCATATGATGTTGTTTCTCAGTTGAGAGCCAGCTTTTTTGTCATTGGACCATTATTAACTAGATTGGGTACGGCTCGCGTTCCTCTACCTGGAGGCTGTGCTATTGGCGCTCGCCCTGTAGATCTCCACGTTCGAGGATTACAGGCAATGGGAGCGAATGTTTCTATTGAAGATGGTGTGGTTCACGCCAACCTAATCGGCAACAAGAAGCGTTTGCAGGGAGGCAGTATTTACCTCGACTATCCTAGCGTTGGCGCAACGGAAACGATTCTGATGGCTGCAACCCTAGCAGAAGGGGAAACTAAGATCGAAAATGCTGCTCAAGAGCCAGAAATTGTCGATCTGGCTAACTTTTGTAATCAAATGGGTGCAAAGGTTACTGGCGCGGGAACTAACACCATTACGATTCAGGGTGTAGAAGAACTTGGCTCAATTGACTACAACGTGATTCCCGATCGCATTGAAGCGGGAACATTTTTAGTAGCGGGAGCAATTACCCACTCAGAAATTACTCTTAGCTCCGTCATTCCCGAACATCTCGCCCCTGTAATTGCCAAGCTCAATGATATTGGCTGTCAGGTAGTTGTAGAAGAGGAAGAAGGAAGAAGCTTTGGCGGAAACATTCAGTCTAAGCGCCTCCGTATTATTCCTGGAGAACTGCGCGGGACTGAAATTGAAACTCTTCCCTATCCAGGTTTCCCCACAGATATGCAGGCACAGTTTACCGCCCTGTTGAGTATTAGTAAGGGCAACAGCATAATTAGCGAAACTGTCTTTGAAAATCGCCTACAGCACATAGCCGAGTTGCAGCGCATGGGAACGAATATTCGCGTTAAGGGACATCATGCGATCGTTCAAGGTGTATCGATGATTTCTGGCGCGCCAGTTATGGCAACGGATCTTAGAGCTTCTGCTGCTCTAGTGCTGGCTGGATTAGCTGCGGATGGCAAAACTACCGTTCGTGGTTTGCACCACCTCGATCGCGGTTACGAAGATTTGGAAAACAAGCTACGGGGTCTGGGTGCTAAGTTAGAGCGTATTATTCCCGACGGCGTGTAGTTTCAGATAATTAATATGTTGTTTAAGGCGATCGCTTCTTTCTTGAGGAAAAGCGATCGTTTTTTTTGTAGGCAATTGTATTTTTGAAATCAACCTGCTTTTTTAAGCGAAAGCAATATATTGTCTTAGTTTGTCGGATTGACCTAATTAGTTCTGTAAATACAGGTCAATTGCGATTTTGGTTTCTAGATAAACTTTTGCTTAACTCTGAATTGGAACAGGCAGGAGAGATAGGTTTTTCGACGGTTGCCATACCTTTATTAATCATCTCTCGATTTAAATAAAGTTCCTGTTTGCGATCGAGTTTCGATCGAATATAAACATCTGCCGTAAATATTCCATCTTCCTGATGTAAAAAATCGATCCTTAATTTTCCTTTATCTGTCAAGTACTTTAGATACTTCTTTGACACATCATATCGATCTGGAAAATGCCCAGCAATTGGACAGAGATAAACCACTGCCATTTTATTATTGCTAGTGACAACTATGCGACCTCCATCAAGAATTTCTGAGACTTGCCAATTCTCAATCTTTGAAAGCCTTCTGAGATTCGAGGCGATAATTAAGATCGCGAACAAACGTCTTATATAAAAGAGGAATAATTATAATCGCCGTGAAGATTAGTTTGTTAACAGCAGAATGTCGCTGACTCATATTTTAATTAACGTGATGTCGCAGGCATCAATTATAGCCATCGCACATTAGTTGCTACCAAAATCTCTTGGCTGTAATGCTTTTAGTCATATAAAATACAGTGTCATTTGCTGTTCCAAAGAAATTCTCTGAATCATTAACGCGCTTTCACTATCTAAAATTGCGATCGCCTCAAATAATTCGCAATTACCCAGCCTGCAATCTTGTCTCTTCTTACCCCGCTTTTTGTGCGATAATTCATAAAAGAAAAATATTTTAATATTTGCTTAATATAAAGCAATGAATGAGCCAGCTAAAGAAGAGAATTTAATCCCAGAAGAGTCTCTACCCCAGGAAAAGACTATATCAAAAGAAAAAACCCTGGCAGAACAAGCTCCTCCGAGCTTTGAATGTCGCTCCTGTGGCTATACTTATGTGCCATCAAAGGGCGATAACCAAGGAAATATTGCTGCGGGAACTCGTTTTACAGAGTTGCCAGGCGATTGGCGTTGTCCTGTCTGTGGTGTACGTAAAACTCAGTTTATCAACATTGGCGCACAAGATGCACCATCAGGATTTGCGGAAAACTTAGATTACGGTTTTGGTATTAACCGCCTAACTCCAGGTCAAAAAAACCTTTTAATTTTTGGAGCATTGGGTATAGGTTTTATCTTTTTCCTTAGTCTGTATGGTTTGAACTAGCCTTGATGCATTCAAGAGTATTTCTTGGTACTCAGTAAATAAAAGAATAGCTGAGATGCTTTTCAGCCAAGCTAGTGATGACTAATCGTCAAACATTGCTTTTACCAGCTTCAACCAGTCACCAAAACGTTTATGAGTTCATTGATTAAAAATTTAAAGCAAATAGCTGTATTATTTGCTGTCTGTATATTTTGTATTAGCTGTAGTCGAGTTCCTTCTACCGTAACTAACCCTTGGAAAACCTTGACTCTTCCTTCAGAAGCAATTTTTTCTGACGTTGCTTTCACCAGTAACCCCGATCGCGGTTGGCTTGTGGGAACTCAGGCTACCCTATTTGAAACTAATGATGGGGGAGAAACTTGGACGCAGCAGTCCCTCGATTTAGGTGAGGAAAAAGTTACTTTAGAAGCCATTAGTTTTGACGGGGATGAAGGTTGGATTGCAGGGCAACCTTCAATCATGCTCCATACGGAAGACGGCGGTGATAATTGGTCGCGTATTCCACTCAGTACCAAGCTTCCTGGTTCTCCTTTAGGTATCATTGCTTTGGATAAATCCACGGCAGAAATGGTAACTAACTTAGGAGCAATCTACAAAACCGAAGATGATGGTAAAAATTGGAAAGCTTTAGTCGAAGGTTCGGTTGGTGTAGCGAGAAGCATTCATCGTTCTGACGATGGTAGATATGTTGCTGTTTCAGCTAAGGGCAACTTCTTCTCCACCTGGGAACCAGGATCGACTGACTGGACTCCGCATCAGCGTACATCGTCACGTCGCTTACAAAATATGGGCTTTAATCAAGATGGTAGTCTCTGGCTACTGGCTCGTGGTGGACAGGTACAGTTTAGCGATACGGCGGACTATGATGAGTGGGGCGAACCTATTTATCCAGAGTTTTCTTCTAGCTGGGGCTTCTTGGATGTGGCATATCGCACTCCTGAAGAGATCTGGTTGGCAGGAGGAAGTGCTAATCTATTAGTAAGTGACGATCGCGGCGAAACTTGGTCTAAAGACCGTGATGTTGAAGACGCACCCTCTAATTTTTACAAAGTAGTGTTCTTATCCCCCGAAAAAGGTTTTATTTTGGGCGAAAGAGGCACGCTTTTGAAATATGTTCCTGAAGCAGGTGCTGCGGTCTAATAACTAAATCTTAGTTGTAGGCAGCTACCCTTGTTTCGTATTATGTAACTAGAACTTTAAATCTTTTAATAAGGAGAAATAAAACATGGCAGGTGATACTGGCGAACGTCCATTTTCTGACATTATTACCAGTGTTCGCTACTGGGTAATCCATAGCGTCACTATTCCCATGCTATTTGTAGCAGGGTGGTTATTTGTTAGTACTGGATTAGCTTACGACGCATTCGGCACTCCTCGTCCTAATGAGTATTTTACTCAACAGCGAATTGAAGTTCCCGTAATTAGCGATCGCTATGATGCGAAAGACCAAATTAAGGATTTCAATCAGTAAATAGTCAGAAGTTTGGCAGGGGAAACATTTCCTCAGTACAGACTTCTTCCAAAATATTTGACAAATAGCAGGTAACAAAATGACAAGCAATAGTCCAAATCAACCCATTTCTTATCCCATCTTTACCGTTAGATGGTTGGCAATTCATACTTTGGCAGTACCCACCGTTTTCTTCTTGGGTGCGATCGCCTCAATGCAATTTATTCAAAGATAGTAATACATACTAATCATGGAAAAGAAACAAAACACAAACAGACAGCCAGTAGAGCTAAATCGTACTTCTCTTTATTTAGGTTTACTATTGGTCGCTGTCCTAGGTATCTTATTCTCTAGTTATTTCTTTAACTAAGCATAGATATTTCTATCGATTAAAACTTTAATAGCAAGAGGATAAAAGAATGTTTGCAGAAGGAAGAATTCCTTTGTGGATCGTGGCTACAGTAGCTGGCATGGGCGTAATTGCCGTTGTCGGTGTATTTTTCTACGGCGCTTATGCTGGTGTTGGCTCAGGAATGTAAGTCTCAAGTCAATCGCCTCGAATGTAACAAGTGTAAAATTAAATTACCAAAAAACCGCTCAGTCACATTGTAACTAGGCGGTTTTTACTTTAGATTGTGGTGCTGCTAACTTACTATCGAAGCGGAGTTAGATTATACATCTACGACAATTGAGCTTACTGGTTTGGCACAGCAGGTAAGAATTTCTCCAGGTTCCAGACCACTTAGAGCATCATAATCGGCATCATAAGTCACCTCTCCCTTCAACACTTTGGCAGTACAGGTACCACAAGTTCCCGCACGGCAGCTACTTTCAATTTCAATTTCTGCTTTCTCTGCTGCATCTAAAATAAACTCATTTTCGGCGCAGCTCGATTCTTTCCAAGAGTTAGCGAAAAATACTTTTGTCCCAACCTTAGAGTCAGCTTTTTGCGGAGCATCAACAGGTGCTATAGCTGCCACAATTGGCTCATCAATAACCACACCGTCTTTTAGCTTGGCGTTGAACTTTTCAATCAGCAGGCTTCTAAGAGTTGCCTTGAGATCGTCTGTAGCTACTCCTTTATTAATCATCGTGCCTAATTCTGCACCATGACCAACCTTGCCTCCAGCATAAATCTTCGCTCCTTCAACGGCTTTGCCATCCTTACGCACTTTTGTTCCCATCAGACCAATATCACCAGCTTGAGGCTGTCCACAAGAGTTAGGGCAGCCCGTCCAGTGTAAGCGCACGCGGTTGGGAAGATCTAGCTCGCGATCGAGTTCTTGAGCCAAATTCAACGCTCTTTGCTTAGTTTCAATCAGGGCAAAATTACAGTAGCGCGCCCCCGTACAGGAAATTACCGAACGAGTCAAAGTACTAGGGGCGATCGAGAATTCTTTGAGTAAGGGTTCGCTAAGAAGCATTTCTACATTCTCATCCGCGACATGGGAAATAATCGCATTTTGTTCGACTGTTAAGCGAATTTCACCATTGCCATAAACTTCAGCCAATCTAGCTAATTCAAACATTGGCTCTGCCGACAAGCGTCCCATTGGTACGTGCATGCCAACATAGCTATAGCCTGACTGCTTTTGGGGATGGACTCCCAAATGATCTTTCTTATCCTGAGTAATTTCATCTTTAGGTGCAGCATCAGCGAAGGTTTTTCCCAACTCTTCTTCAAGGGACTTCCTAAACTTTTCTACTCCCCAGGTTTCGATCAGCCACATCAAACGCGCTTTAGGACGACTGGCTCTCAGTCCCTCCTTGCCACCATTCTCGGTATAAACAGTTAGAACAGCACGGGAAAGGTCTACTACAGCATCGTCCTCAGCAGGAATCCAAACCCCCAAAGGAATCGATTCAGCACAGCGCTGAGCAGATAAGTAACCACCAACCAGAACATTGAAACCAAGCACTCCATCCTTATAAGCAGGAATAAATGCCAAGTCGTTTAATTCTGCATGAATCGAATTATCTTTTGCACCTTCGATCGCAATATTAAATTTACGGGGCAAATTACTAAAGGCGTAGTTTCCTTCGCCACTATTGGTAATCATGTCCTGAACTTTTTGATTCATAACGCGAGTATCAATTAGTTCGTCTGGATCGATGCCAGTAACGGGAGAACCAGTTAGATTGCGAACGTTGTCCATTCCCGATTGAATACTAGTTAAGCCAACCTCTTTAAATTGAGCGAAGATTTCAGGAGTATCTTCTAAATGAATACCCCGTAGCTGAATATTCTGGCGAGTCGTAATGTCTGCCGTTCCTTCCTCACCATACCTTTCGATAGCGCTAGCCAAAACTCGCATTTGCTGGCTGTTGAGTATGCCGTTGGGAAGCCGCATCCTGAGCATAAACTTTCCTGGGGTCACAGGGCGATAAAAAATACCCAACCACTTAAGGCGAGTTTCCAGATCGGCTTTGTCTACGGCTTCCCAGCCGATTTTGGCAAAATTCTTTAGCTCATCTTTAACATCTAAACCATCTTTCGCAGCTTTAACTTTTTCTACTTTGTTTAGTTTGATTTTGGGATCGGCTTCAGTGGTCATAAAATCTAATTTTTGAGAATATAAAAGTTCTTAAAAATGACCGTTCTTTAGGTCATTCCGAGATATCTGGCTTATCTACTAGTAACTCTAAGATTATGAAGATTTCTCTTCGCAAATTGTATATTGAGTTACAAACCGGCTTGCATAATGCAAAAAAAGCATTTATTTATTTATTTATTGCATGAGTTGAAGACTCTCGATCGCATTGATGTTAGGGGATTGAGATTGGAATAGATTTGAAAAGTTGTAATCGATATTTTTAGGTTTGACTCTGGCAACTATAGTTGAATAGTGGCAAATACTCTGTCTATAGTTTAAAAGACAGTCGATCGTTATCGAGCTTACTCTAGTAAAGGTTATCAAAACCAAAATATTAAACAATGTTGTGTATTACAGACTTAAATATAAAAAGCTAAGTAAGAACAGGTTATAAAAGTTGATTATCAGTAAAATAATGTATTACTACTTTTGATTGATAAACATGGAAAATAGGCTGACATAATTTTGTTGCAGACCATATTCTTAGAAAAAAACCTTTCTAACATCTACTTCAGCTTAGGTAATATTCGCTTTTTCGTAGCATGTTTTTCTACTATTGAGCTTCTTTCGAGCTACTATGCTATTTCAAATACTTATAGACTAGTATCTTTTAGCTATACAAGCCATGAATATTACCTTCAGGATATTTACCCAAAGAATTTTTAATTTCTTCAATCCGTATTGCGCTTTGTATATATGTTACTGACAGCAATTAGTCGAATGTTTGTTGAAAGTAAGAAAAATCCATAAAAATTAAATATCGATCGGCATTAAAAGATATTGATAAATGTAGAAAAACAATTTAATAAAAGCACTCTGCGTCTGCTGGCATTTAATCATCATTAAAAATAAATTTACCTATTGAATATTTAGCGAGCGGCTCAAAATTGACTGGCTGCCTTGTCTCAAACGGGTGACGTTCTGGAAATCTTTATTTAAGATTGAATATATATACAAAACAGACTTCGATTTAGATGATTAAGCTTCAATAATCATTAATTCCCTATTGAGCTACTCATTATCAATGACAGTTTATTCACCTCTCTCTCTGTAAAGAGCAATCTTAAAATGTTAAATTACAGCATGGTAATTCAATGGTCGAACAAAGACAGCTGTTTCGTTGTTACTCTGCCTGAATGGGGTGAACTATGTCATACCTATGGCGATACTTACGAAGAAGCACTAAGTAATGCAAAAGAAGTACTTCAGCTAATGGTTAATTCTTCAATGGCAGAAGGAGCAGATTTACCCGAAGCGAATATTTTTAAAGAAAAAACGCATAAAGTTCAAATTAGATAGTCTAAACGATCTAAGTTATCCAGCTAGAACAGAGAAGCATCAAAACATTCATAATCTAGCTATTTTTCAATGCTCACCACATTACTACTTGTCGGCTTGGTACTATTAAGACCAAAATATTTACCTATGTTTTTAATTAGACTATCGACATAGGTAAACAAAACAGGAACGACAACCAAAGTTAGCAGAGTTGAGGTGGTGAAACCGCCAATTACAGCGATCGCCATTGGGCTACGAACTTCACCATCAGAACCAAATTCAAGAGCAATCGGAATCATGCCCGCAATAGTGGAGATAGAAGTCATCAAGATTGGACGTAAGCGAGATACCCCTGCTGCAATTACGGCTTTGCGCTGAGTCTTACCTTCTTTTAGTCCCGCTAGAGCAAAATCTACGAGCAGGATGGCATTTTTTGTCACCAGACCCATTAATAAGACAATACCAATCAGGGCAAACAAACCTAGCTCCTTTTGGGCGATGAGCAATCCTAGCAGTGCGCCACCGATCGATAATGGCAGAGCAACCAGAATTGCCATGGGGTAAATAAAGTTGTTGTAGAGTAAGACTAGGATTGCATAGATACATAGAACCGCGAGGGCTAAGGCTGTCCCGAAGCGAGCAAATATATCTCGCATAATTTCTGCATCCCCAGAGGGTTCTTCTTTTACTTCTGATGGCAGATCGAGCATGGCTGGCAAAGCGCGAATTTGCGCGATCGCGTCGCCAAGAGATATTCCCTGTAAGTTTCCTTCTACCGTTACCTGGCGATTGCGATCGAATCTTTCTATGGTCGCAGGACCACTGCCTAGGCGTATATCCGCTACAGCCTCCAAAGGCACTAGCGAGCCGTTACTGGCAGGAATTAGAAGATTAGCGAGGGTTTCAATATCCTGACGCTTTTCGGGGTTAATCTGGACGCGAATCGGAATTTGACGGTCGGCTAAATTGAACTTGGCGAGGCTAAACTCGCTGTTGCCAATCGATGCGAGGGATGCGGTATTAGCGATCGCTCTAACGGAAACGCCCAAATCAGCGGCCTTTTGAGGATCGGGTTGAATAATTACTTCGGGCTTGACTAAGCTGGCGCTAGTAGTAACGTCAACCATGCCAGAAATCTCACGAATTTGTTTTTCGAGGTTATTGGCTGTCTCTTCTAAAATTTGCGGGTTGCTGCTGCGTAAAATTAATGAGACATCTTTATTACTTCCCCCTGCACCCCGACTTTGAAAGCTAATTCTGGCTCCAGGAATTTGGTTGAAAACCTCTCGCATCTTGTCCTGAAACTCCTGCTGAGAGACGGTTCTTTCATTTTTAGGCGTTAGTTTGACCGATAGCGACCCTTTGTTTATTTCCTCTCCTTCGCCAATTTCTTGCAGAATGGTTTCCACCTCTGACCTCTGGCGAATGGTTTTGTCGAGGCGCATCATCACCGCTTCCGTATCCGCTAGCTGCGAACCAGGAGGTAGCTCTACCTGAACGATACTGAGTCCCGTATCTCCCGCATCAAATAAACCTTTGGGAATAAAGGGAATTAGCTGGAGACTGCCAAAGAAGAAGGTGGCTGCCAAAATTAAAGTGGTGATGCGATTTCTCAAGGCTAAGTTGAGCAGAAAACGATAGGGTTGACGTTTTGCTCCCGCATTGGGATCGAAATCTTGAGAAGAAGTTGAGCTTAGAGCTGAAGGGATATAAGTTTGAATCTTATCTCTTCCAGCAGGAGTTATGTCATACTCTACGGCATTCAAGGCGCGAAAACGAGGATATTGAAAAGCCTGCTTTCTAGATTTTAGAAAGTAGGCACTGAGCATTGGCGTGACGGTGGTGGCAACCAGAGTCGAAAACATAGTAGAAACGGCTACCGTTACTCCAAAAGGTTGAAAATACTGTCCTGGAATTCCTCCCATGAAGGCGACAGGAATAAATACGGCAACGATAGTTGCGGTAGTAGCGACAACAGCTAAGCCAATTTCTCGCGAAGCATCTAAAGCAGCCTGGAAAGGTTTCTTATTCATTTGTAGATGGCGATCGATATTTTCGATCATGCAGATCGCATCATCAACAAGGTTGCCAACGGCTAAAGCTAAAGCAAGTAAGCTCATACTGTTGAGGGTATAGCCCAAAGCTTTCATTGCCCAAAAGGTAGGAATAATTGACAGGGGTAAAGCTGCACCCGTAATCAGCGTCACCCGCCAGTCTCGAAGAAAGAGTCCCACCGTTAATACCGTAAGCAAACAGCCAATAATCAAAGAGTTGATTGTTCCTTTGTAGGAAGCACGAATCTCATCCGCAGCCGTAAAAATCAGCTTTAATTTAACGTCATTGGGTAAAATTGCCCCTAGCTCTGTAATTTCCGACCTAACCGCTTCTTCTACCGAAACCAGGGTACTACCCAAGCTACGCTTAACGGCAAAAGCAACAACGGGTTCGCCATCCAACATGGCTTCTTGTCGCGCCTCTTTGAAGCCATCTGTCACCTCTCCAAAATTAAATAGAGGAACAGTATCGCCATTATCTATTTCAATTGGATAACTTCTTAATTCTCTGACGGTTTTGGCGCTACCTAGGGTGCGAACGCTTTGTTCTCGACCACCAATTTCCGATCGCCCCCCTGAAAGATTGACGTTGAACTCAGCAATCTGACTATCTATTTCTGTCGCCGTAATGCCGTAAGCTTGAAGTCTATCTGGATCGAGGTTTACCCTCACCTCTCTGTCTACTCCCCCCAGTCGCTCGATCTGTCCCACTCCGTCTACGTTCAGAAGTTCGGGAATGATGGTGCGATCGACCAGGTTACTAATGTCTTCTACAGAACGGCGATCGGAAGATACCGCATAAGTGACAATGCTTCCACCACTAAACTGGAGTTTTGTAACGCTGGGTTCATCAATGTCCTGGGGTAATTCGGGGCGTACTTGGGAAATAGCGTTGCGAACCTCATTAATCGCCCGTTCGCTGTCTATACCAAGATTAAAATTAATTACAGTACTGGAACTGCCGTCTGTAACTGTCGAGCTAAGGTCGTCGATTCCATCCAAATTAGCTACTGCATCTTCAATTTTTTTCGTCACCTGAGTTTCTAGCTCGGTAGGACTAACTCCCCTTTGAGTAGCGCGGACAATCACCACAGGCACATCAATGTTAGGGGATTCATCAATACCCAGGGTCAAAAAGGAAATAACGCCGATGATTCCTAAGATTAGAAAAGTAACAATCGTCGGAACAGGGTTCTTGATTGACCAAGAGGATAAGTGAAAAGACATGGTTTAAAAGAGTTTGGGGCGTGAGGAATGAGGCTGCTTGCACTATTGTATTTCCAATCGACTTTTCATCCTCGAGCAATAATGAAAGGTAAGTCAGAAACTCAACAATAACAAATACATTAAGTTTGAGTCTAATCTAGCAAAAACAGAAGAAATTCAAATAGAGCTATTTAAATGCCGTACATCTCAGCAAAGAGAAGTATACCCGCAAAACAACAATAAAGTATCGAGCAAACTTCATTAAAAGCTATCACTCCGTTAGCCTAATTACCCCATCGTCCGATCTATATTATTCGTCTTTGTAATTCACATCTTCAGCCTGCTTCAAATCAAACATCTTATTTGTCATTCACTACTCGCTACCTACTACTCACGAGCGGTTAACTTAAAAACTTCTAGTTTTAAACCAAATACGATCTAAATTGTGCCAATATCTTTTTATTTAGCTTACCCAGCAATACTTTATGAGTTCTAAAACCATCTTTTTATTGGCAGCCTTAATCGGAGGTGCTGTTGTTCCCGTTCAGGTAGCCATTAATTCTCGTTTGACTGGCTATATCGGTCAGCCAATGCAGGTTACTTTTATTTCTTTTGTTGTTGGCTCGATCGCCTCCTGCTCGATCTGTTTGCTAGCTGGTTATTCCCTCCCCGAAATGGCTTTTTTGACCCAAACTTCATGGTGGATGTGGATTGGTGGCTGTTTGGGTTCGCTATATGTCTGGTCTACTATCTTTGCTACTCCTAAAATTGGGGCGGGGGCTGCAATCGGCTTGACAATTGCTGGTCAAATGATTACAGGACTGTTCTTGGATCATTTTGGCTTGATTGGGTTGACCAAACAGGCTGCAACACCATTGAGGATTGCCGGTACGGCTATAGCAATTTTGGGAGTTTCAATGGTTGCTGCTCAAAAATAGCCAGCTTGTAATAGTAGCTCTTAAGTTTTGTCCGAGTTTCAATCGATCGCGATCGCAGTTGTCTCTAACTACGAGTCTGACAATATTGGTGAAATGAACTATAATAAACTTATAGTAGTTTTTACTATAATTACCAACTAAACTGAAATTTTAATTAAAAAGCTATTTATCACTATGTTTACCGCAGCAAAACCCAAGACCAATGCTAATGATATTCCTCGCGATTTATTTGGTGCGATCGAGGAACTCAAACAAGAGCTTAATGCCGTTATTTTGGCTCATTACTATCAAGAAGCCGATATTCAGGATATTGCTGACTATTTAGGTGATTCTTTGGGTTTGTCCCAGCAGGCTGCTAATACAGAAGCAGACGTAATTGTCTTTGCGGGGGTACACTTCATGGCAGAAACAGCTAAGATACTCAATCCAAATAAGCTGGTACTGCTGCCAGATCTGGATGCAGGTTGTTCCCTCGCCGATAGCTGTCCTCCTGAAGATTTTCGTGCCTTCAAAGCCAAACATCCAGACCATATCGTCATTTCCTACATCAACTGTACGGCAGAAATAAAGGCTCTCAGCGATATTATTTGCACCAGCTCCAATGCAGTAAAAATTGTCAATCAAATTCCGCCAGAACAGCCAATTATCTTCGCCCCAGATCGCAATCTGGGTCGTTATGTAAGCGAACAATCAGGCAGAGATTTAGTTTTATGGGATGGTAGCTGTATCGTTCATGAAACCTTTTCCGAGAAAAGAATTATTGAATTAAAGCTAGAGCATCCAGAGGCAAAGGTTATTGCTCATCCAGAATGCGAACCACCTGTTTTGAGTCATGCCGACTTTATTGGCTCGACCACGGCTTTACTAAACTATAGTCAGCAAAGTTCTAGTGAGACGATGATTGTAGCAACCGAACCAGGCATCATTCACCAAATGGAAAAAGCTGCACCGAATAAGCAGTTTATTCCTGCTCCAGGAATGGATAATTGTGCCTGCAACGAATGTCCATATATGCGCCTAAATACCTTAGAAAAGCTATATTTGGCAATGAAAAACAAAGCTCCCGAAATCACCATGGCGGAAGATATTCGAATCGCTGCTCTAAAACCAATTCAAAGAATGTTGGAAATGTCCTGATTTTCCAATGAGCAGTAAGACTACTGTTGACTCTTGACTACGTTTCGTATTCTCTAAAGTGGGCAGCAGGACAGCTTTTACCGTCGTATTTATCAGTTTCTTCAAGATAAAACTTAGTTTCTCGACCCCAATTTGAAGAGTTATACCAGCGTTTAAGCCAGACCTCTGCATCAATATACATTTCTGAGTCGGCAGGCACTTTACATAGATGGCGGATTGCTTCGAGGATACGGCTTTCTTTGCCTAACTGTGGCGCAGCCAATACTCTCAGACGATTGAGAGCAACTTCACAGTTAGGAGGAAAGTCTTGCTGAAGTTGTTGCCGATCTGATTCGAGATTAGCGATCGCATTCAGCAATGAACTTAAATTAGTTGTGTCCATTTGATTGCATGACTCTTGAAGCCGACCTATTTTCTTCTGAGAAGTCTTAATGGCTTTTCCATCATTTGAGAGAGATGAATAATAGTTATTGATCGTTAGAAAAAGCGGAATCAATAAAGCGATCGCTACACCAGTTATAATCGAGCCAATTTTGGTTAGTGGTTCGGGGGTGTTACTTTTCAACTCAAAACTAGGTTTATCTTTTATGGGATTGGTAATGTTTTTCACTGGCAAGATCTCTTCGACCATGGGTGAAACGATTAGATTCTGAGTCTCTATCGACGACTGAGGCACAGATTCGATCTCAGTCTTGGGTCGATCTACGATCGAATCGCTGCTAGCAATATTTGTATCCTTCGGCTTAATTTTGTTTAGCTGTTCTAAAACGAACTCGCGATCGAAAATTTGCTGGTAAATAATGTTGCTGACTCTAAGCTGTTTGTCTTCCCGCACAGCTAAACCCAGCAGCAGCAGTTCTTTTTGTTCTGGGCGATCGCGATCTACTTTCGACCCTGTAAGCAAAATATCTTGATACTCTTCTAGCAGCAAAGTAGGGCTACACCGAGGATTATTAATTAAACCATCGGCAACCGTTCTAATTGATGCTGCTGCCTGGCTTTTCTGCCATTTTCCAATCAGCGTCCCCTCAACATATCGGTCTACCGCCTTAATTTCTTGTCCATCAGGAATATTTGAATCAGATTTAGCAAATACTTGGCAGATAGCTTTGGTTAGAACGGGAACTCCGCCAGTCCACCCCAAAATACGGCTTAAAAGCAGAGAGTAGTTGGCATATTTTTTTTCTAAATGCAGAGCTGAAGAATTGTATGCCTCCAGCGTACTTAAGGACATAATTTGCGGTGGCTGAGAAGACAAATTAGCCAAAAAGAAATTAACAGTGTCCTGCGCGATCCAGCCTTTCTTGACGGCAAGTTCGCCAAATTTTTCCTGATTTTGCTTTTGCTCCTGCAAAATTGCTTTAATCTGCTGCTCGTTTAATAAGCATGCCTGCTTGAGGTAATAGCCTAAAGGTAATAGCTGTCCTTGGGTCATCACTTCCTGCCATTTATCGGCAAAGAAATCAATTGTTCTAACCCTTATACCTTGCTGCAAAACTAGAATTTCTCCTAGCTTCATCTGAGTGTACTTTTTTTGAAGCTCTAAAGCGGTTTGTAGCTGTTCTGCCGAAATTAATCCAGCCTGCTGTAGTAGCGATCCTATGAGTAATTTATTGTTTATTTCGGACATTGGCGATAAGACTGATAAAAATTTAAAATATTATGTTGAGTTGTCAAGATTAGATGAAATTAAGCCTAGTAACAAAATCTTATAGTTGAAAATTATCGATCGCAGAATTAAAATTGAACGACTTATTTGACGGCTACGCCTCGATACATATAGCCAAGCACTTTAGGTAATTTTGGCGCATAAAACTGTTCTACAGTTACATTAGGAAACTTCTGCTGTACCAGAGAGTCAATTCTGCGATTGAGATGGCAGCCATCAGCAATAATTTTTTGAATTGGAGTTAAACGATTTTGCCAAACTTCAACGTTCGAATCCTGGCTTAAGCCGTGTTCGATAAAGTAAAACTTTCCTTTCGGTTTTAAAAGACGATGCACTTCCGAGATCGCTTGTTCTACTAGGGGAATACTGCAAAGAGTCCAGGTACAGACCACAGAATCAAAACTTGCGTCGGACATTGGTAAGCTTTCGCCGTTCAAGACTTTGTAATCTACCGCAATCTGAGATTTCTCAATCCGCGATCGCGCTAGCTTTCGCATTCCAGGATTTGGATCGATGGTCGTAATCTTGCTAACCGACTGGGGATAGTGAGGTAGATTCAAACCCGTCCCAAAGCCAATCTCTAAAATTTTTCCCGACACCTCTGTTAATAGTTGCTGCCGATATTGTTTTAAATTAGATCCAGACATGGCTAGATCGATACAGTAAGGAATAACCGAATTAGAATAAAAGCTCATTTATTTATGCTGGTTATGCTTTTAGTAGAAGATAAATCTGATTGATAATTGCCGATCGCTCATTGATAATGTCTTTATCGATCTGTCAATATAAAATTCTCTAAAGATGAAGTTTCAAGAACTTGTTACTAAACTCGGTACATCCGCCACAAACAATAGCCTCAAGCAAGATCCGAGTTTAAATCCCGAACTAGCTGAAATAAGCGCCGTCGATCGCTCGCAAACTGGTTCTTTGAGCTATATCGAGGGAGGAAAATTTGCAGCAGTGGTTGCTACAACCCAGGCATCAGCATTAATTTTGCCTTTAGATGAGATGTTACAAGAGCGAGCTTCAACCAGAGGCATTGCCTGGATTGCTGCTGCCGATCCTAGACTACTGTTTGCCCAGGCAATCTCCTTATACTATCAACCCTTCGATCCGACACCAAGTATTCATTCTAGCGCTGTTATCAACTCCAATACTAGTGTAGGACAAGATGTCTATATTGGTGCAAACGTAGCGATCCAGTCAGGAGTAACTATTGGCGATCGCGTTACAGTTCATCCCAACGTCGTTATCTACCCCGACGTAACCATTGGCAGCGATACTGTCCTCCACGCAAACTGCACGATTCACGAGAGATCGCAAATTGGCTCTAAATGCGTAATTCATAGTGGCGCAGCGATCGGTTCAGAAGGCTTTGGATTCGTGCCAACCGCTACAGGCTGGTACAAAATGGAACAGTCGGGCTATACCGTCTTGGAAGAGGGAGTAGAAGTTGGCTGCAATAGTGCGATCGATCGCCCTGCGGTGGGAGAAACTCGAATCGGACGCAATACCAAAATTGATAATCTGGTTCAGATTGGACACGGATGTCAGATTGGACAAAACTGCGCCTTTGCTTCCCAGGTAGGACTGGCAGGGGGCGCTATTATCGGTAACGGAGTGATGCTAGGAGGACAGGTGGGAGTTGCCAATCAGGTAACGGTAGGAGATGGTGCGATCGCTACGGGACAGACGGGAATTACAGGGAATGTTTCAGCAGGACAGATGGTTTCAGGAATGCCTCATATCCCCAGTCGTCTATATCGCCAGCTATTTGTCATGTATAAGCGACTACCTGAAATGTACAAGATGTACAAGAAACTAAAAAAAGAGCAGTAAAAAAAGAATTTGGATAGTTTTGCCGACTTGCTAGCCCTGAGATCCCATACGGCGACAAACCTATATTTCTGCCCATTGTTTATAAGATCTGAAAAAAGTAAACTAAACAAACTGCATAAAGTTTTGTAAAGAAAAATTAGAACTCTATCGAGAGGGAGAGTTAGGGCAAGTGAAGAAGCTTTTACAATTAATTTATAATTTCATCAAGATTTTAAGTTAAATTTAGCTTTGAACAACCCGCTGATTGAGAAGACAGTTTATCTGTATAAAAATGCAGTTAAAATGGCTGAATTGGTGGGTAAATAAGAAGAGAAACATATGCTTGTCGATATTGTTCTGTGTAGCTATTAAGGCAAAACATGGGCAAATCTTGAGAAATACGCTTTTTTGTATGCGAGTTGTAAAAGCGAAATAATCTGAGTTAACTGTTAAAGATATTCAATTTAGTATTGAAACAGTAGCCCAGAAGTAGCGCCATTAAAAACGCGATCGATCTTATCTTTTGTTTTGCTTTTTAAATTTTTCCTATTATAAAAATTCAATTTAAAACGTTGCGCTAATTATTAAAGTCATCGATAAAAAATTGCGAGGCTACAACAATGAACAACTGCATCTGTTGTCATGACCATTTACTCCGACATGTAAATCATCATCGAGTTTATTGGTTTTGTCCGACTTGTTATCAAGAAATGCCAAACATAGACAGGTTGATGCTAAATAAACATCTCAAACGCCCTAGCGCTAAACTACAGAGTAAATGGCTAGCCTCTAATATCGATTAGTCGCCGTTCGATCGAAATTTTGCGTAAATTTAAGAGATTCTCGCTCTAAATTGAAACTATAAAGCTAAAGCTCGATCGCACTCTCTTTTTTTTGATGTAATTTTACGTTGCGATCGCCCTTCGGCGCAGTTTTGACCTAAACAAATTAGTCTGGTTAGCGATAATGGTAGGATCTTTAATGTCTTAAGTGGACATTGCTTAAAGATACCCAAATACCTAACTATCCTTCCGTCTCAAATCATGAGAATTATTTCTACCAGCTTATCGATGTGTCTAGCAGCAGTAAGTTTTATCGTCGTCAGGCAAGATAGGGCGATCGCTCAAGTAACTACAGATGGTACGGTCGGTACTCAGGTAGATCGGGATGGCAGCGTTACTGAGATTACTGGGGGTGAGACGAGGGGTAGTAATCTATTTCACAGCTTCCAAGAGTTTTCTGTCCCAGCTAATAGTGAAGCATTTTTTAATAACAGCAATGATATCGCCAATATTTTTTCCAGAGTGACTGGCGGTAGCGCATCTAATATTGATGGTCTGATTCGCGCCAATGGTAGTGCCAGCCTGTTTTTAATTAATCCCGCAGGAATTTTCTTTGGTGCGGGAGCAAGACTGGATTTGGGCGGTTCCTTTTATGGCAGTACGGCTGACAGTATTTTGTTTGAAGATAGTGAGTTCAGCGCTACCGAACTAGATAATCCCCTGCTGACTATTAACGCACCCATCGGTCTGGGTTTTCGCGATAATCCTGGGGAAATTGTCAATCGGGCAAATTTTGGTTTAGATACCAGAGTTTTAGATGGAGAATTTAGCGGGCAGTTTGCAGCCGAAAGCTTTACGGCAATTACTAGCATTGGTCTAGAAGTCGAACCTGGTCAGAATTTTTTCTTGGTAGGTGGTGACGTTAGCTTAGAAAATATGGCAGGTATCACTGCACCAGAAGGAAGAGTCGAGCTTGGGGGATTATCCGAGGCGGGAACGGTTAGCTTTAATGATGATGGTAGCTTGAGCTATCCCGAAGATATAGACAAAAGTGATGTTTCTCTTACAGAAGATAGTCGGGTTGAAGTTCGGGGCAATACGGGCGGAACTGTTGATATTAACGCTCAAAACCTGCTGTTATCAGGTAGAAGTAAGATTTATGCAGGAATTGCCGAGGGTAAAGGTACAGAAGACTCTCAGGCAGGAAACATCACTATAAATGCTACTGATTCAGTTCAAATAATTGGCTCTAATCCTAGTCCTGTAGGTTTGGGAACGGAAATTAATAACCATGTAGGAACAGCACCCCTTGCAAGAGAAAATACTGAAACTCCCAGTGATGCAGTGGGAAATGGTGGGGAAGTTATTGTCAATACTAAACTATTAGAAATTAGCGACCAGGCTAGGATTACGGCCAACAGTTATTCTCTGGGAAATAGTGGCAATATTACGCTTAATACCGATAATATTTTGGTTAATGGTGGCGCGATCGCTAGTTTAGTTCTAGAAGGTACGGGAGATACAGGCAATGTCACCGTTAATAATACCGACAGCATTATCCTTAACGAAGGTTCAAATATTCAGGCTCAAGTCCTCAATAATGGATCGGGAAATGTTGGAGATGTAACTATTGATACCCAAACCTTAGCCATTAACGAGCGATTTTCTTTTATCTTGGCAGATAATGCTTCGGCTGGAAATGGGGGAAATATTATTATCAATGCCAGCGAGTCCGTCTTTGTTGATGGCGGTGGGGGAGAAGATTTAGGAGCAACCTTGAGCGCCATTCTGTCTCAAATTCAAATAGACGTGACTGGAGATGCTGGTGATATTACAATCGCCACCCCCGAACTAACTTTAGTCAACTTTGGGCTGATTTCTACTACCGTTCGGGAAGGCTCTGTGGGCAATACAGGAGATATTTTCTTGGATGTTGAGACTCTAACTCTCGATAATGGTTCGTCAATAAATGCTTTGACGGAAAACGATTTCGATGGCGGTAGTATTAATGTTGATGCTAATACTGTTACGCTCAGAAATGGTGGCAAAATTGTCACTTCTGGCGATCGCGGTGGCAATGGCGGTAGTATAAATCTCAACGTTGCCGATAGTTTAACTATTGACAGTGCTGACGCGCCACTTACCCTGCCGTTTCAAGAGCAGATCTTGATTGACACTGCATCTGAAGCGGGTTTGTTTTCTAACACCCTAGCAGGAACGGGGAACGGAGGCAGTATTGAGGTTCAAGCAAATTCGGTTGAGCTTGCTAACAATGCTGCAATTGTGGCAACGACCTCTACAGGAACAGGAGGCGACGTTACATTAAGAATTGACGAGACAATTGGGCTACAAAACAATAGTCTGATCTCCGCTGAAGCTGGAGGTAATGGGAACGGTGGCAACATCAATATCGATACGGGTTTTGTAATTGCTTTTCCCGACGGCAATAGCGATATTATTGCCAGCGCTAGCCAGGGTCAAGGAGGCAACATTACAATCGATGCCGAGTCTTTATTTGGTATTAGAGAAAGACCCCTAAGCGATTTAACCAACGACATTAACGCCAGTTCTGAATTTAGTTTAGATGGCAATATTACAATCAATACTCCCGACCTCAACCCAGTTCAGGGAGTAACGGAACTACCCCAAACTATTATTGAATCTAGAGAAATAACCGCCCAGGCTTGTCAGGGGGGTCAAGATGTGGCATCGAGAAGCGGCTTTTTGATTAAGGGTAAGGGTGGAATTCCCGCAACCCCAGTCAATCCTCTCGAATCTTTCCAAATCTCTGTTGATAGTGAAATCAAGCCGACCGCAGCTAAACCAAAACCTCTAATTACCAGCAGGGGTAAAATCCAGCCAGCCAGAGGAATTATGGTAAAAGAAAATGGTGATATAAGTCTGACTGCCCATCGTACCGATAGTTCGGGAGAGCGACTGCCAGAAATTAAGGCTAACTGTAGTTGAGGTCGGCTTAAAGCCACAATTTATAATTCATAACCTATAACCTATAAATCACGATGGCTTTGCTAAAGATTCGAGAAGCTAAACGATAATTAGCGATCGCTATTAATTTTCTTCTCTGTTAAAAAGCTGATAGCTGATAGCTAAAATTATTCAACTCGAACGCAATTTAAGAATTACCGAAAATTAATTCTAAACGCTGTTGCGATCGCTTTAGTGCTGATTCGGGAGTTTGTTTACCCAATAGGCTAGCTTCGATCGCTCTACCCAAATTCTCGGAGAGGCGATTATATTGTGGAATGATGGGTCGAGATTTAGCCCACTGCATTTGTTCTAGAAACACCCGAACAACAGGGTTAGCTGCTACAAAATTTTGATAGGCTTGGCTCTGCTGTGACTGAATATTTACAGGTAAATAGCCCGTTTTCAATGCCCAGGCGGTCTGAAACTCTTCACTTAGGACATATTCTAAAAACTCTATACTGGCTTTTTCTCTGGTAGGAGTCGTTTTAAAGACAAACAAATTTTCGCCACCAACTACCGCAGCAGGCTGTCGATTGACGGGGATAGGAAAAACACCATAGTCAATCTTGGCTGACTTTAGCTGTGCCAATGTCCAAGGTCCCGTAATCTGCATGGCTACTTTTCCCGCAATAAAATCGTCTATTTCGTAACCCCGTTCGGGTGGGGACAGTACAGCTATCCCTGACCGAACCAAATCCGCTCCGAACTGTAGGGCAGCGATCGCTCCATCGTTGACTAAATCTGGTTTACCCTCTGTCAGCAGATCTCCCCCCGCGCTGTAGATGAAAGGTAGCCAGGTGAAGACGTTCCATTCCCCTTTGCCCAAAGATAGGAAAATACCGTGTCGATCTGGGCGCTTGCCACTATCGCTTCGAGTTAGCTGCTCGGCTGTCTGTGCCAACTCCGACCAAGTTTCGGGCAGCTTGGTAATACCTGCTGACTCAAATAGACTAGGGCGATAGAATACCGCAGCGTTGTTGGTTGCAAAAGGAACAGATAGAATATGACCGTCCAATTCCATTGAGTCGAACATGGCTGGATCTATTTGCGATTTAATTGCCGAGTTATCTAACCAGCTTTCAAGAGGTAATAATGCACCCAACTGGTCTAGCTTGCCTGCAATTTGGGGAACGTACCAGAGTATATCTGGAGGTTGACCGCTAACCGTCGCAGCTAGAATTTTGGGTAGTTGAGTATCGGGTTGACCAATATATAGTGCTTCTACTTGTATGTCGTCACGATCTTGATTAAAGCGATCGACCAATTCTTGAAAAATTTCTCGGTTTTCTGGAGGATTGATGCCGTGCCAAAAAGTTATTGTTGTAACTTCTAAGTTATCTACCGCCATGCGATCGCCACAGCCAGATATTAAGAGCAAAATAAATAGCGAGAGTAGAATAAGGCTAGTCTTAATCGGGACGAAGCTAAAGCGATCGCCAGAATTAAAAAATTTGCGGTTTAAAATCGTCGGCATACAGCAGTTATAGACTTTATCGGGTACATCATGGTAGAAGGCAGAGGGCAAAAGAATAGGATTTAGCTCATCGCCAAGAGTATTAAAAACAATCAAGTTCAATTATTCGAAGATTAAAATTACGAAACATCCTGACTATTTAAAGCTCAAGCTAAATTTTGATTTTGTAGACAAGGCAAGAATAGGAGAATAGAGACAAAATGAAGCGCAAAGCATTTCGACGCGAGCTATATCGAATTCTAGAAGCTAAAAACTATAGTAGCTGGCTGGCTAAACTAGATCGGTTTTTGTTTACCGTCCTCATTATTTTAGATATTAGCTGCTTTATTTTAGAAACTTCTCAAACTTTAAATGAAAACTATTACTGGCTGTTTAAAGGGGTAGCTGTTTTTTCTACAATTATATTTACTCTTGAATATGGGCTGCGTTTGTGGCTTTGTACCGTCGAACGTAAGTTCCGACACCCCATATGGGGTAGGGTTCGCTATGCTTTTACGCCGATGGCGATCGTAGATTTTATCTCTACTTTTCCCTTCTATCTACTGTTAGCATTTCACAATCTTGCCTTTCTCAAGACTCTAAGACTGTTACGTTTAGCCCGAATTCTCAAAATTGGTCGTCACTCAAGATCGGTAAGATCGCTAGTTAAAGTAGTAGTGAGTAAACAGGAAGAATTATTAGTTACCCTGTCGATTATTTCTTTTTTACTGATTATTGCTTCGAGCTTAATGTTTTTTGCCGAACACGATGCTCAACCAGAAGTCTTTTCTAGTATTCCCGCCTCAATGTGGTGGGGCGTGGTGACTCTAACCACCGTAGGCTATGGAGATATTTATCCCGTAACGGTTATCGGCAAACTTTTAGGGGCTGGTTTAGCCTGTTTTGGGATTGGTGTATTTGTCCTCCCCGCAGGTATTGTTGCTTCAGGTTTTGCCAAAGAAGTCAGTGACGAAATTATACCCGAACAGATAACACAGAATCAGGTATTAGAATCGATTAGGCAGCAGCATTTATCAGCGGATATATCTGCCATATTGCAGCCATACCAGAAAATTAGAGATGATGCGAGGCTGTTGCAACAGTGTTTAGAAGCGGCTCAAGAGGAAATGGGAAATACCGAACTAGATCGAGATACGATTAATTCCTGGGCAATGTTTCTCTATGTCCAGGCGAAACAAGAAACTTCAGGCTATTCTAACTTAATGAAAAAATCCTAAACTAGCAAACATAAAGGCATATTAGGGATTGATAAACTCTTGAGCGTTAGGAGGAATAACGGGCAGATCGTTACAATCTCTAGGATCGATCGCAGCTTTGATACTATAGTCATATTCAATTTCGGGATGAAAATAGGAACTGTAGAAAAAAGCATTCTGGATAGCTGCAAAGGGTACGGTTTTTAATTTAGGAACAGCATGACGAGCGATTAAACAGGTGCGCCGATCGGGCAGCATTTGCTCTATCAATTCTGATTTAATATTGTTGTCTAAGTATCTTTCTAAGATTCTAAAGTCAGGTCGTAGATAAAAGTTAGGAATTTTAATCCAAACGATCGCCATAAAGATTAAATAAATAAGCCCGACATATTTTACCTGTAGCCATTTCTCAACTCGCTCTGACAAAGATGAAATTACAGCTAAATTGAAGGATACGAGAGTAATCATCCAGAACATGAAATAGCGCAATTCATGGGACTGAGGAAAGTTAGCTGGAATTAGAGATACTAATGAGATAGTAACTAAAGCAGTGGCAGCATTACGAGACTTGCAATCGGGAAGTTTACTGTTCTGCAATTTCTCTCTAATAGTCAATCCCAGCAGCAGCAGCAGATTAAATGCGACATACACTCCAAAGAAACCGCCAGCGCGATCGAGATATTCATCGTTACCGCCATTGTATTGATCGGCTGTCCACCAAGGAGGAGTATTGATTTCAAAAATTGACTGTAACCATTTTTGTGGGCGATCGCCTTCTCCGTAAGTTTCGGGACTCAGTTTGTGATTGAGGACTATTCCCGCCACCTCAATTTTGATGGGATAGAAGGGATTGCTATATAGGGCAACGTTTTTGACAGGAGTGAAAAATATAAGTAGAGAAGCGATTGTTGCTAGGGAAACAGTCAGCCATAAACGACGATTATCAGCTTTGGTGTATTTGAAGTAAAGCCAGAGTAGTCTAATACCCGTTATCCAAAACAGGACAAACACTAAAGGCTGTAGTTGTGGTTTGATATTAGCTGCGATCGCAGCACCCATAAAAGTAAGCAGTAATTCCGATTTACTTGGCAATTTGGATTTACTAAAAAACTGATAAATCATCAGCATCAATATAGATACACCTACGTTACCAGGCAAATCTACAAAGCTGCTGCTGGCATGAGTTAAGACCGCAGGAATAGCAAAAATGGCAATTACGGATAGATAGAGAGGAACTTGAAACCAGCTTTTCAGAAAGAAAAAGTAACCGATTAAACCCAGGTATCCGACTAGGTTAGCAGCCTGAATTCTTCCTGTCAGCCTCCACAACAAGCCCTGGAAGAAATTTGCTAGTAAGGGAAAACCCTGGTAACGATATTCAACTATATCCTCGGAAAGAAATGATTCTGCGGGGACAATTCCCCAAATCCTGGCAGCAAAGGGCAGTTGATACCAGCCAATATCGTAGTTTGTGTCAACATCAATAAACGCCTTAAAGAAGATGGCGAGAAGAACAATCAAAGCGATCGCACTTAAAATTATTTCAATTATCGACCAGTTCTTTTTCAGCATGTTTCACTTCTCTACGGATAAGGCATTTATCTTAGTTCATCCGAACTTATGAAGCGTCGGGTGGAACATCATTGGGATTAGGCGGAATAATTCGACGATCTCCGCAAGAGCGATCGTTGAAAGCAGTTTGAATTGAGTAGTCGTAGTCTACTTCGGGATGGAAATAGGAACTATAGACAAAAGCATATTTCAACGCCGTGTAAGGAATTTGTTGAACATCTTCGCCCACGTGTTGCGCGAAGAGGCAGACTTTTTCATTGGGTTGAATCTGGTCGATGTATTCTTGCTTAACTCCAAATTTGACGTACTGTTCCTGACTAATAAAAGCGGGTTTGACGTATAAAGCATTGGTTTTGACCAGCACCACTATTAGAAAGACAGAAAATATTAAGCCCATGTATTTCGGCTGTAGCCATTTACCAAATAGCTGCCTATTTTTGGGTAGAGAAATGAGGTAAAGATTGAGAGATACCAGGCAGATCATCCAGTACATGAAGTATCTCAGTTCGTGGGACTGAGGAAAATTGAGGGGAACTAAAGACATAGCGATCGCAGCTAAGACAGCGACTTTTGCTTCGTTAGATCGATCTCCTTTAGGCAAAGTTCGATTCTGAACAAATTCGCCAATAAAAAATCCCCACAGCAGCAGCAGATTAAAGACAACATACAAACCAAAGAAACCACCTCTACGGCTACGATTCGGTTCTTTAGCCCATTGATCGGGAGTCCAGAAATAGGGTGCATCGAGTTCTAAGACAGACTTAATCCAATTTTGCTGACGATTACCCTCTTCGTAGGCTTCAGGACTAAGTTTATGATTAAGAACTATACTTCCTATCTGGATTTTAATTGGATATAGGGGATTGCCGTATAGTGCCGTGTTTTTGACGGGCGTGGCAAAGATAATCAGGCTGGCTAACAGTCCAACGGGTACTATTTTCGCTAGCTGTTTGGTGCTTACTTTCTGTCTCCACATCAACCACCCCAATCTAATCCCCGCAACGAGCAAAATAACTAATGCTAGAGGCTGTAGCTGAGTTTTAGTATTAGCTGCGATCGCTGCACCAAAGAAAGTAATAAATAGCTCCGATTTACTCGGTAACTGGGAATTTTTGTAGAATCGATAGGTCATCATCACTATGATAGACGTGCCGATATTACCTAACAGATCGACAAAGCTGGTACTGGCGTGGGTCAAAACTAGGGGAATGGAAAGCAGGGCAATCGCCGAAAAGTAGAGGGGAATTTGCCAGAATTTCTTAAGGAAAAACAGATAGCCAATAATGGAGAAGAAACTGACCAAATTAGTGGACTGCATTCTGCCCGTAATCCGCCAGAAAATACCCTGAAGCAGGTGAGCTAATAATGGGAAACCGTCGAAACGTGGTTCAAACCATTTTTCATCACCAATAAACATCGATCTAGGCAAAATTCCTCCAAGTCTGCCCGCAAAAGGTAGATGATACCAGCCTGGATCGTAGTTGGTATCGACATCAATAATCGCCTTGAGAAAGATTCCCGTAACCAGAGCGATCGCCAGTAAAGAAAGTATTGTTTCTATTCCCAGTCGGCGTGTTTTTGTCTGTTTTTTGGTAGCAAAATTCAACATCGGTATGGGAGCAACAACTAATAATTAATTCTGTTTGGAAGCAAATATGGGCAGGCGATCGATTAATGATATTACGGCAAACACTGCCAACATAATTACCACCGCCACTACGTACAAAAATCTCTGCATTAGGGCGAACTGAACTGCGACTTCTCCTGGGACGTTAAACAAGTCCAGTAAGCCGATCCAGCTAAACTCCATAAATCCTAGATTGGCAGGAGTGAAGCTAAGCAGCATTGCTAATTGAACGATAGGTGAGATAAAGGCAATCGCCCAAAACTTAATTTTGAATCCACCTGCGATCGCAATTAAAATGCCACGGGCAATCCAGACGAGATAGCGCACTACCGAAATCCAATAGAGGTAGAGCGTAAACTGTTTGCTTAAAACTGAATCGCTGCTAGGGGCTGTTTCTGGCACAGATGGATTTTTGCGTGACTTACGCTGTTTTACCCAGGTTAGAGTTTTAATCAACTGGGAAATCAGACGGCGATGCCATTTGTTAATCACAAAGTGAGTACCAATGATAGTCGCAATCCAGATAAATAGTGCTACTGGTAGAGAAATATAGCTCAAGACATAAAGAATTGAGGTGGGAAACAGCAGCAGGGGAATTAGTAAATTAAAAAATTGATCGTAAATGATTGAAAGAAAGCCACGGGAAAAAGAGCTTACCTTATGCACCCGTAAAGCTAGATTCTGAACCATCACCATGCCCACATATTGAGGCATAAACTGCATGGTCAAAGAGCCTAAGGTGGTGTAGAACAGATAGAATTTTAACGGCTGCTGATTGTCGGGAGTTAGCTTTTGTGTTACCAGTCCCCACTTATAGGCAGTAAGAACAGTATGAATAATTAGAGTGGCGATCGCCAACCCAGCATACAAAGGATTTAGACTATAAAAGCTAGCGACAACTTCATTGAAATCTACTTCAGTGAAGCGTAAAATCAGCCAGATTAAAAAGAATCCTAAAGCCAGAGACAAAATACTAGAAATAATATTTTTTTTATTTAGCATTAACTCTCACACCTATTATTCGCTACCTATTTACCAGATTCTTGCGCTCGATCCAAATCACTATATCCCCATTCTGAAATTAAGTCTCGATCTAATAGCTTAGATATCTTGATGACTTCTGAGCAATATTGTTCCATCAACTGTGATTTTATTTCTTCAGGGATGGTGGCTTTAGGTGCTTGATGCCAGAGAAATTTTTCGACAATATTATCCCGCACGAATTCGTTGAACTCTTGAGACAGCAGGTTTTTAGTAATGCTCTTGACTAGAGGATTGTTAATTAAATTGTTGACAGACTTGAATTTAACTTCTTTATTAACGTTTACTGCCGTATATTCAGGGGTAAAGTTTGGCTCGACTTCTAAAAATTCTAAGACTTCACGGAAGATGCGATCGTTAGCCGATTTAAATTCTTCAAAAATAATCACCTTAACTTGTTCTGGTTTAAAGCGATCGCTATAGCGTTTTACCTGCTGATAATACTGTACTCGTTGGGAATAGTAGAGATAGCTAGGGCTAATAACTCTAGGACTAAGAACTTCATCCTGCCTGCGCTGCGCCTCTAAAGCTAATGCGGTTATAAAATCTGGCTCGTTTTCTTCGGTAAACTTAACGTAGTGACTGTGGAGAGAATAAAGAAACTTGGCAGGTTCACGGAGAACAATAATTATCTTGGCATTAGGATTAAAGTTATAAATCTTTTCGGCTGCCACCTGAGAATAAAGATAGTTGGTTGAAGACTCTCCCACAACTTTGACATTCTTAGCTTTACTAAATAGCTGGAGATATGCCGACTCGCTTCTAAAATCGTAAAAGCGCTTTTTTCCGTAGGCGCGATCGCTTTCTAAATGAAAATCCGAACAAAAAAAATGTGGCTCTTTAATGCTCGACATATAGATTTCGGGATGCTGCCCTAAGAACTGGTGTAAAGCCGTTGTTCCTGATTTTGGTTGCCCGACAATAAATAGATTAGGCTTCATAAAGATGACGATTGATACATTTGAAAAGCTTTCAGCCAGACTTGATGGTCTATCCCTGGGTTTGCAACTTGGCTTTTAATCGAGCCAAAATACGCTCTTGAATTCGCGAATCCTGCCAGTATCGCCACCAGCCAGTAGGAGTAAGAAGGATAAAGTCGAGCGCCAGCTTGAGCAGATTTGGAGATTCTCCATGTACCATTGCTGCCAAGGTAGTATTAACCTCTGTGGAAAAGAAAGCAACTCTGGCAACTTCTTTATTAGCCCGATTGCTGAGATGTTTATCCACCACCGAGCGCATTTGCTGGCGAAATTCAGCAATACTCGAACTACGGCGAATTGTTTGGGAATCACCATGTACTCTAAAAGCTGCTAAAGGTTTTGGTATGTAGCAGGTGTCACCCAAGGCAGCTAGCTTTAGCCAAAAATCCCAGTCGGCGGTATACCAAAGTTCGTCACTCAATCCTCCTATATCTAAGGCTGCAGAGCGCTTAAACACGGGTGCGGGAATAGCCACAAAATTCTGAACTAAGAGCTTTTCTACCATTTCCGCTGCCGAGATGATTCGACGTTTACTCTTTAGGGGACAGCGCCATAAACCCAAAGGCTTGCCCAACTCATCAATAAATACCGAGTCGTGAAGGTACATACTGGCTTGAGGATAGGCTGCGATCGCTTTTTTTACTCGATCCAATCTTCCTTCAAGCCATAAATCGTCCTGGTGCAGAAAACATGCATATTTCCCACTAGCAACCTTCAAAGCGTGATTGGTATTAATAACCCAGTTACCGGCTCTAGCCTTTGTAATCAACTTGATATTGAGCCGATCTTGAAAATCCTCAACGATAGCAAGAGTATCATCAGTCGAACCATCGTCGATTACCACGCACTCAAGACTGTTATCTTGCTGTGCTACTACAGAATCAAAAGCTGCCGCTAAATATTTGCTACCGTTGTAGGTAGGTATAATTACCGATAACCACGGTTGTTGACTCATCGTTTTAAGCCCAAAATACTAAGGAAAAAGCTGGAGAAAATAGCCTGAATACCTAAAGCCAAACAGGTGACTCCAGGAATCACAATCGGCATGGTTTCGGTTGGATTTAACGAACCAAAATCATGTTGTCCCCAAATTCCAAAGGCATATACAGAAGCAGCCATGCCTAAGGTTAACAGGATTGCACCTGCAATTAAGCCTGTTTCTAAGTTGAGATAGTTAAATAGCCTATTTAAGCGTCTATCTTCTGGAAGTAAACCTTCACTAATGCCAAATACTTTAGTAAACAGGGCAAACATCACAATTTGAAAGCCGATAGTCATGGCTGTCGAAGAATACAGCAGACTGTGTACTTTAGGACTAGGTAGAAGAGATAGAGTTGCTAAGAAACCACCTAAAATCAAAAAGATTCCAGGATAGAAGAAAAGCCAGCGAGGACTATACATCAGTAAGAAGCGTAGGTGTCTCCAACCGTCACGCCAGGTGTTGAGGTGTGGAGGACGACTGCGACCATCAGGAGATAAAGTTGTGGGTACTTCTGTAATTTGCATCTTGTGTAGAGTAGCCTTGACCACCATTTCACTAGCAAATTCCATTCCCGTAGTTTGCAGCTCTAGGTTGGTCATCGCATCTTTACGAAAACCTCTAAGTCCGCAGTGAAAATCATTGCAGGGACTGTTAAATAGCAGTTTACCAATACCTGTTAAGACGGGGTTGCCAAGATAGCGATGGAGAAAAGGCATTGCTCCAGATTCAATTCCGCCGCGAAAACGGTTGCCCATTACCAAGTCATAACCGTTACGTAGCTTGACTATAAAAGGGTTGAGGTTACTAAAATCGTAGCTGTCATCAGCGTCGCCCATGATAATATATTGTCCTCTGGCTGCTGCAATACCACCTTTCAGGGCGCTACCATAGCCTTTAGCCGGAACATCAATAACTCTGGCGTTAAGCTTTCTAGCTATTTCTTGGGAACCATCATCGCTACCGTTGTCGGCAATAATTACCTCGCCTGCCAAATCGTTTTCAGCAATGAACCACTGAGCTTTGCGAATACAGGTTTCTAAAGTTTCCGCTTCATTCAAGCAAGGCATGATGATTGATACTTCAATCGCGCTAGCAGCCCGATCTGAAAGGTCTGTGATTCTGTCCACTGGTGTTTCTCTAGCTCTGATGTTGCCCAACATAGTTAATCCTCTTTTGATGATTACTCAAAGGTCTAAGACCTGACTTTATGGTTTACGTTTACGGATACTTCTTGGTTTAAGGCTCTTGAATTAACAGCTAAACTGAAAAAAATAAAATATGAGATAACTAGCAACATTAATTGAACCAGTGAACTCTAATATTTATTGCCTAAACTTTGCATTCAGCAAGCTTTTCAGAAACAACTTGCGTTTATCAATAATTTCGCAGCTATTTACCACTAAATAGAAATACCCAATGTACTCGATTTCTTCACTTTTCGATCTTCCTGCAACCTCTATTTTTTAGGACAGCCATTGCAGTTAGAACGATATTGCGATAGATAAAAATAAGTTGAAAATTGACAATAAGAAAAATGCGTTAATAGTGTTTAAGCTTACATTAAGAAAGTAACTAATTAGTGTAAAAGTCTGGTGAATGAAACAGCAGTTTGGACTTTAAGTATGGAGTCGCAAACATTGATTATTTAAAAAAAACGGCAGCATCTAGCAAACGTCAGTTAGCAAGAAGCTATGATGCTAATGGTTACGATCGCTCTTTAAGATCGCTAAAAAACGAATCTAAAGACCTGGATTTTGAACAGCTTTAAAAGCAAAATGAGTTTTTGACCATCGCTTCAATAGAAATGCAAACCATGCAAAAAGCCATTACTTTTTTTCTAATAGTCTCGATCGCAGGTTTAACGCTAGTTTCAGCATCGGTTCACTTGATTACCGAGTCCTGGTGGTTTGAGTCGGTAGGCTTATCGACAGTTTTTTGGCAGCGCACGCTATGGCAGGCAGCTATCTGGCTGGGAACATTTGCAATCTATGGCAGCTTTTTAAGTCTTAATTACTGGTTGGCATTACGCCTGACGAAAAATCGCGCCTTTCGTTTTTTAGAATCTAGCGAGTTTGAACCCTACACGAAAAAAATTGCTAATTATCTAATGGCGATCGCGATTTTTCTGCTATCTTTTGGCGTAGCAAATTTGAGTGCAGCAGCTTGGGAATTGTTTCCAAAGTTTCTCAATGCGACAGAGTTCGGTCGTCTCGATCCAATTTATCAGCAAGATTTAGGTTTTTATCTTTTCCGTTTGCCTCTATTAGATAATTTAGAGAATTGGTGGCTAACCCTATTGGTAGTATCCCTGGTTCTATCGGTTGTTGTCTATGTTTTTAAAGGTATACTACGTTTTGACTGGCAGTGGAAAAACCTGGTAATCGAACAGGAATGGCAAAAGCTGATTACCAAGCCAATTAAGATTCATCTGAGTTTGCTGCTGGCTGCGATCGCTCTAGACGTGGCAGTAGACTTTTGGCTCGAACGTTACGAACTTCTCTATTCCTCTCAGGGAGTCGTTTGGGGAGCAGACTATACAGATACTCATTCTCGATTGTTTGCTTTTTGGGTAATGATTGTCGCCTCTATCCTGCTAGGAATTTGGCTAATTGCTGCCACTTGGTCGAATAGTTTGCTGCGTCCAATTTATGGCGTTGGGGTATATGCTCTAATTTTGGTGGTAGTTAATGGTACGTATCCAGAACTGCAACAGCGATTTGTAGTCGAACCGAATGAACTTGCCAAAGAAACTCCCTACATTAAGCACAATATTGAGTTCACCCGTCAGGCTTACGATCTGGCTAAGATTAGTACCCAAAATTATCAGCTTGCCGAATCAGCCAATATCGACGCGAGCGTTTTGGCAGAAAACAAAGGGACAATTGATAACGTTCGTCTTTGGGATTATCGTCCGCTTTTAAGTACCTATCGCCAGCTACAGGAAATTCGCTTTTACTACAAGTTTAATGATGTCGATGTCGATCGCTATACTCTCGATGGTGATTATCGTCAGGTGATGCTCTCCCCCAGAGAATTTGACTATTCTCAAGTTCCCTCCAGTGCTAAAACTTGGGTGAATCAACGGCTAAAGTATACTCACGGCTACGGGTTAGTTATGAATCCCGTTAATGAAGTTACCCCCGATGGCTTACCCGTTTTATTCGTTAAAAATATTCCTCCTGTTTCACAAACCGATTTAAAAATACAGGAGCCAGGAATTTATTATGGCGAACTAACTAACGACTATATCTATACGGGAATGGATACTTATGAATTTGACTATCCCCGTGGCGATGAAAATGCCTTCACTAAATATGATGGTTTGGGAGGAGTGGCGTTGAATAATTGGTGGCGCAGATTAGCCTATGCCTACGAACAGGGTAGTCTTAAAGTTCTGATTTCCAGCTATTTTACCCCCGACTCTCGTATTCATTACTACCGTCAGATTACCGAGCGAGTCAAGCATGTAGCACCTTTTCTCAAGTACGATAACGATCCTTATATGGTTGTAGCAGACGGCAGACTCAAATGGATTATTGATGCCTATACAACTAGCGATCGCTATCCCTATGCCGAAGCGGTGGCGCACGAACAAAAAACCGAGCTAATTAAAGATAAAAATATCAACTACGTCCGCAATCCTGTAAAAGTCGTGGTAGATGCTAAAGATGGGACGATGAGCTTTTATGTAGTGGATGAACAAGAGCCAATCTTAGCTACCTATCGCCAAAGCTTTCCTGAATTGTTCAAAGGTGCTGATACTATTCCGCCAGAGATTCAAGCTCACTTTCGCTATCCTCAAGATCTGTTTGAAATTCAGGCAAAAATGTATCTTAGCTATCATGTAGAAGATCCCCAGGTATTTTACAACCGTGAAGACGATTGGCGCTTTGCTACCGAGCTATACAAAGGGCAACAGGAACAGGTAGAGCCAGATTATTTGATCATGAAACTACCAGGAGAAACCAGCGAAGAATTTGTATTAATTCTGCCTTTTACACCAATCAATCGCGATAACATGATCGCCTGGATGGCTGCGCGATCCGATGGCGAGAACTACGGCAAACTAAGCCTCTACGAATTTCCCAAACAGGAGCTAGTTTACGGGCCATTTCAAATCGATGCCAGAATCGATCAGAATCCAGAAATAGCCGAACAGATAACTCTCTGGAGTCAGCGAGGTTCAAAAGTAATTCGTGGCGACATTCTAGTAATTCCGATTGATGGCTCAATACTTTACGTACAGCCTCTCTATCTAAGTGCGGAAAAAGGCGAACTGCCCGAACTTACTCGCGTAATTGTGGCATACGACAAAGAAATAGTTATGACTCCCAGCCTCGAACAGTCTCTAGCCACAGTATTCGATCGCATCCCACCTGGATTAGTAGAGTCAAATATTCCTGAGACAGTTAACTCTTCGGGAGAATCGGCGCTAAAGATCTACCAGCAGGCACAAGAAGCATTACAGCAAGGCGATTGGGTAAACTACGGACGCTATCAGCAGCAACTACAGGATATTTTACAAAAATTGAATTAAATCTGTGTTTAGCTACATAAAATTTTTGGTATAGAAAGGCGATCGCTATCTTAATAATTAGAATCAAATTTACATAAGTCAGAATATGTTTAAAATAATTACTTCCTATACTGATGCCAGAAAAAATTTAGCGTCTTTACTCGATCGCATCGAACAAGAAAACGCGGTGGGATTAATTACCAGAAGGGGACACAAAGATATTGCGATATTACCTGCCGAAGAATTGAACGCTCTTACTGAAAGTCTACATTTATTGCGATCGCCTGAAAACGCTAAACGTTTATTTGCTGCATTTGAAGAATCAATTGAAAAAGACAATCTTAATGATAGTGAAATTAGAAGCGAAAGCTTGTCAGAATCGATCTATGACTGCCAAAAAATATTTGAGTCTTAATTAACAGGTAGTGTTGTGAGTCACAGGAACTACGCATAGCAAAAGCGAAGATTTTGTTATCTTTACTAATGCCAAAGCTAACTTGAGCGTAAATCTTTTATTCAGAATTATTGTGGGTGGAACAGCAGCTTTTCTTCTTACTGTTGCTATTTCATAATTTGCAAATGATCGGGCAAGCTATATCTACTTGCTATTAGGTAGGATATCCGCCCCAACTGCTTTACATTGTTTATTTCTTCGTAAGTACTAAAATATAGCTCACAGATCTCTTCGAGGTGATTGAGCTAGTTCTGAAAATTTTAGAGTAAATAGAAATCAATGCTACTACCTTCTCGATCGTCAAATAAAAGAAGAGATCTCCTGAAAACACCAAACTTTTATTTGCTACACTTAAAGAATCGATTGAAAGAGACAATATTTAGTCATGTACTCTATTAATTAAGTGCATACTATGGCATGGATAAAGAAAAAAGGTAAAAACAACATTGATATTATGTATTTAGCAAGCTCGTTAGTTTGATAAATCTTGCTTTTTTTATTATTTCTCAAAGCAATTGATATTAAAAATGAGCAAGACACAACAAAAATAGATAATATTTTAATTTGTTCGGAAAACGAGCTAATATTTTTGCAAACTTTATCGGCAAGTTCTAATTTATTCTCAATTACAAAATATACGAAAGCGCACAAGCACAGAATAATAACGACACCTATATTGGTTAACAAGATGAAAATATCCATATCATCTGCCTGTTGTTCTTTAATAGCTTTGCTCTCTTCTTCCATGTGAATAAACTTCCCGTTATCGCTGGCGTGATATTGGGATCGCAATCTTAACCCGTATATCCTTCATCGATCGCCAAATCGCGTCCATGGGCTGCATCAACCGCTAGTCGATCGCATCTTTCGTTTTCGGCTATTCCTGCATGTCCTTTAACCCAGACAAACTCGATATCGTGAATCTTGCAAAGATCTAAGATTTCCTGCCAGAGATCGGGGTTTTTCGCCATTTCCTTAGCATTTCTACGCCAGCCTTTTGACTGCCATTTTTTTGCCCAGCCTTTGTTCACTGCATCTACTATATATTTAGAATCGGTGTGCAGCTTAACCTTTGAATTTGACTTGAGAGATTCCAGCGCTGCGATCGCGCCCATCATTTCCATACGGTTATTAGTAGTCAGTTTGTATCCACCCGCTAGTTCTTCTCGGCGATCGCGATCGATAATTACTGCGCCATAGCCACCCTTACCAGGATTACCAGTACAAGCACCATCTGTATAGATAATGATGGTGTCACCTGATACAGATGAGTTTAATGTTGCTGAAGATTTAGGTTTAATACTTAGTTTTGGCTTGGCAGAGGATGCTGTTTTAGCTTTTGGCTTTAAAGTTTGCACGTAGTTTAGTAGTTCGGGCAGTAGAGATTCTGGTAACGCATCGACTTCCGCCACAATCTTGCTTTTATAATCCATGCACGCCTTGACCGAGTAATTTACGCTTTTTATGATAGACCATCTGAACTTTGAGAATCGGAAAATTCTTTGAGGCGTTCTTACTGTTGCATTATTTAACAAAAATCGACAACGATCTTAAAACAATTGAAATAACCACAGGGCTAATTTACCCACAGAATAAACTTAATAGTAAGAAGAAAATTAAGCAAATTTATCGGCGATTAAAGTATGCCTACAGTTGATGTCCGTGGAGTAGATCATTATTACGAGTGGATTCGTCGTTCCGAAAATTCTGGTAAGCCAGTGATGGTATTTATTCACGGCTGGGGAGGTTCGGGAAAATATTGGCGTAGCACCGCAGAAGCGATCGCCGATAGCTTTGACTGTCTGCTGTATGACTTAAGGGGTTTTGGTGGTTCTCTGTTGCCGGAGAATGCACCTGAAATTGGCTATGCAATGGAGGATTATGCTGATGATTTGGCTATTCTTTTAGATGCTTTAAATCTCCCGCGTGTATGTTTGAATGCTCACTCGATGGGTGCTTCGATCGCCACTTTTTTCCTCAACCGCTATAGCGACAGAGTACAGCAGGCAATTCTTACCTGCAACGGTATCTTTGAATATAATGCCCTAGCTTTTGCAGCGTTTCATAAAGCTGGCGGATACGTAGTCAAGCTGCGCTATAACTGGTTTTTGAAATTTCCCTTTGCCGACAGAATGTTTATGGCTCGGTTTTTACATCGTCCCATTCCAAAAGGCGATCGCCTAGCATTTTTGCAAGATTATCTAATGGCGGATGGTGCTGCAGCAGCAGGAACTATCTATACCTCAGTCAGCAAATCGGCAGTGGAAACAATGCCCAAAGAATTTACCAAGCTAACCGTACCTACCCTAATGGTATCAGGAGAAAAAGATATTATTATCCCCGCCAAAATGGGTAGGCAAGCAGCAGCTTTGAACGACCAGATTCAATATGTTGAGCTACCTAAAACAGCTCACTTTCCAATGCTAGAAGACAAAGCTGCTTACCTCAAAGCGGTCAACGAATTTCTTCAAGTTGGTCGTGTAGCCGTGTAGCAGTCAACAGCTATATATCCGAGGGAGTCTATTTTGATGCCTGGTGTTTTTGTAGATATTCTTTTGCCATAATTTCTAGACGTTCGCTTTCAAAAATATAGTTGTCGATTAGTTCTCTCATTTTGATATAAGGCTGTTTGGCTTTTTGTTGCTGCCTTTTTTCTTGGCGTTCGGCTCTATTACCACTTCTTGTCACCTGACTTGCAACACGATGTTGACCAAAAATATGTAGTCCAATAGCTGCAACTTCATCTAAACCAAAAGAAGACTCTGGCTGCTTTAATTCTTTGAGTTCGGTGTTTACATCACGCTTGAACTTACGCAGCTCCGATCGCGCCTGGTTAATCTGCTTTAGCTGTTGGCGTACCGATTGCGGATTATCTAAATTTAGATGAAGTTGGGCTGATACTTGTTTGATTTGTTGAAGATTAGCCATGATATTAAAATTTAAAAAATCGCCTTCATTCTATTCGAGAGCGATCGAAAATAGTGTTATGGAGCAAACAAAATTAGCCGTATATGTCAAACAATATGCTCGACTCACCGAATTCAATCTCAGATCGAGAATTGATTACTCATCTAGAGTTAGCCAGCAAGGATTTACTTTGGTTAAGTGAGGCAGAGTATCCCCTGCAAATTATTTACTGGCATAGCGCCGATGATTTTAACGAGAATACCTTATTGCAGCGACACGATTATTCTGCGGATACGAAGATAGGGATTCAGGAATTTCATTCATTCTTCGATCCTGTCACAAAATCAGAACCCTGGCAGAATGAGACTGAGCAGCTAGAGGTGAGAAAATTCCAGACGATAGTCGATTTGCTGGCGCAGAATTTGACTGACATACGAGTTTATCTACTAGGAGAGGTAGAAATTGATGTTTATGTCTTGGGTAAAACTCAAGATAAAGCGATCGCAGGTTTAACCACTAAAATAGTACGTACGTGAGCTAGTAAATAGTCGAGTGTTTCCAGATATATTTTTTTAGACAGACGCTCCGATCTCCATATCGCTCAATAACTTCAATTCCTTCTACAGCCAATTTTTCTCTCTGATGGAGAACATGAGGCGTAATTCGTCCCTGAGAATCCAATACTCTATGCAGGGGATAATTAGCTGGTGCTTTCTTCAGATAAACTGGTATGGCTCGAAAATAGCTTCTATCTACGCCAATGCATTTAATCACCTGTTTATAGGTAACTACTTTTCCTGTAGGAATAAGCTCCACATAACTGAGAAAACGCTCGTAAGGTATCTCTGATAGAGGAGGAAAATAGTTAGGTTCAATTGTGACTCTATCTTTTAAGGCGATCGCACCACTAGCAATAGCCACGCCCAAAATTCCTCTCTTTTGTTCTAAACTAGCGATCGAGTCTACTAAATTAGCCATGCGTTTACAGGGTTCGCAATAGAAAGTTAGTCTAACTTCTGCACCGCTAGGAAAAGATAGTTTTGCCCCTGGCTTTAGCAACTGTACATCGTCGAGAGCCAGGACGATATTTTCTCGTAATTCCCCTGGTGAAATCGCCAAACGCTGTAAGTCTTCCTGACAAATTACTAAAATTTGCCTCGGACTCATTTCGTCACTATTTATATTTCCTCTAATACCGAAACCTGCTAATAAATCTAGACAACTAGCGTCGGACATTGAAGCCTGACGCTCTGGTTTGATAAATAAGTTTTTGACGTAGGCTCGAACAGTTTTCACAGAATTAAGAGTATCGGTACAAATTCAAAATTTAGGAAACAATTAGAGAGTACCCGTCGAACAAAAACCAAATATTTATGTAGTGGCGTGGCAAGTCTAATTTAAGGTATTAAATCGCCTTCGCGCCATCACCAAGACAAGCGCAGAGAGGCAAAAAGTTTTTGATAAATTGTATATTTTCTATTGCACTGTTTTAAGCTTGCCATACCTGTAGGTTTGGTTGGTAATTTGTTTTATAGTCGAGCGTTTGATAAACAATTTGCCATAATCCAACACTTATTAGCTCTAGTGACTGTCTTAAGATTCAATTTATAAACAGTTTCTCAGCATCAGAGCAAATTATTATATGTCTTTTATTCCCAATCAATAGCCAACTCTCCTTGGTTAAACCACTCTCTAATTCCCTCTGCCAAAGTTTTTGCCAGTTTTTCCTGTTCTTTTTCGTCCGTAATCCATTCAAATTCTTCGGGATTAATCATAAACCCTAGTTCCAAAAGGACTGCAGGCGCAGTATGGGGACGAGTCAAAGCAAGGTTATTCCAGAACATGCCTGCATCAGGGCGATCTAATTCCTCTACCAAATAGTTGTGCAAAAACATAGCAGGGGCATGAGCCTGAGTGTTGTACCAAAAAGTGCTAATGCCCTTGGTATTCTCCGCATCTCCGCTATCGGGTAAGGCATTGTAATGGATAGAAAGAGCTAAGTCGGGTTTGATTTTATCGATCGCAGCCATTCTCTCTTTAAGAGATACATCTTTGTCTGACTTTCTAGTTAGGTAAACCGTTGCACCCAAGTCTTTTAATTCTGCTTCAATCAGTTTTGATATTATTAGGTTGATCTTTTTTTCGGGATATCCTGTCGGTCCTCTCGCACCTTTTTCTTCTCCACCATGCCCAGGATCTAACAGAATTCTTACGCCGTTTAGTGGCAAATTGCGATCGCGATCCTCGTATGCTGCTGTCCAGGCTTGAGGAGGATGGCGTAGAGTCAAGATTAAATTAGAGCCTTCATAGCGTAGATCGTAGCCCCACTGTTGGCGATCTTGCAGTTCAAAAGTATAGTCTATCTGGGTGGGTGATACCTGCTGCCAATCAAGACGTTTAATTAGAGGATCGCGATCGAGACGTATCGTATCAGTTTGAGCTGTAGTGTTGTGTAGCATTAAGGTTATGCTGTCTTCTTCTTGCTTTATTTCAATAGGAACGGGGGTTTGTAAGGGAAAAATAATTTCGGTGGCAGATTTTTTTTGTCTGGAGGTAACTCCTCTAATCAGGGATTGGGGCGAAACGTTTCCCGATATATATTTAGTTTCCGAGCGTTTAATCCAGGCTCCATAGTCGAGTCTGAGCCATTCGCCTTCTTTACCCGTCACCCTAGCTCTCGCTCCTTTTGGCAAAGGTGTTAAACGCGAGTAGCTTGTACTAGCGCCAGTTCTAGCTACTCCCACATCAGCTACTACTTCTACAACTCTAATGTCTTTAGGAGAAAGAATCTTTATCTTTCCAGGGCTTTCCTTAGTAATGGTTCGATCGTTTTTTTCTAGGGTAAACACTGGCTTACCGTAGTTACGAGAAACATCTAATACGGTACAGCCTCGATACTGACCCACATTCCAATCTTTTTGAGTTTCAACTTTTGCCTCTGAGGTCAATACAGCAGAGTTAGCTGGTAAGTCTACAGAATTAATTTGAGGCATGAGTAAAATTTTGCTTTTGCCTATGCGAGCCGAAACCTTTGTATTTGGGGGAGCAACAGCGCTAACGCAGATTGGTTCGTTGGGTAAACGGGCAATATCTACTGCTGGCTCAAGAGAATCAGGCGCAAAATTAAAGGTGCTAGGAACTTTTGGCTCATTACTGATACGAGTAATCTTGAGCTTTACTTTTCTATCTTCTTGTCGAATAACAAAGATATTTTCTCCCATTTTCAGCGGCAGACTAGGAGCAAAATGACCTGAGTTGCTACGATTACTTATTTCTTTACCGTTAATTGAAACAGGTTCATCTGGTGATGCCGTACCAATAAAAAAAATCTTCTCGGCGATCGTTTCGTGTTTCGGCGGTGGATAAACGATAGAGAGGGGTGATTCTGTTTGGGCAGATAGAGAAGTCGTCATTATGCTACCCATCACCAAAACACCAGCCATGGCTGCCACACCGAGAAATCGTTTCATTTATTTACCTGGGTACTTAAATTATTTCCATCCTGAGAGATCCATAATCTTAACCGCATCGGCATTATTTCGACCGTAAGCAGAGACATTTGTAGTATCGTCCTTAAACTCACCAAAACTTTTAACCATAGGATTTAGGGGCGTGCCTTCTACAACGGGATATTCGTTATTACCCAAGGCGAAAAATTCTTGAGCTTCTGGACTGGCTAGATATTCTAAAAAGGCGATCGCTTCTTCGCTGTTCGGCGCATTAGTAAGTAATCCTGCCCCACTTATATTTATATGTGTGCCTCGATCGTTTTGATTGGGAAAAAATATGCCTACCTTTTCAAATATCTCAGGATTATCTTCATACCTTGCTAGATAATAAGTATTGGCTAAAGTTAGATCCGCAACTCCCGCTGCGACATCTTCTATTTGAGATGTATCGTTTCCCTGGGGCGACCTAGCAAAATTTTTCACTAAACCTTCAATCCAAGCTGCTGTTGCTTCTTTTCCTTTCTCTTCAATCATTCCTGCTACAAGAGATTGATTATAGATATTGCTAGAAGAGCGGACAATAAACTTTCCTTTCCACTTGGGATCGGCTAAGTCCTCATAGGTAGACAGTTGGCTTGGATCTACCTTGTCTTTGTTGTAAACAATCACCCGCGCTCGTTTGCTATAGCCAAACCAGAGATTTTCAGGATCTCGTAAATTTTTAGGGATTTTTTCTTCTAATATTGCTGATTCTACAGGAGCGAAAATGCCAGCTTCGGCTGCACGCCATAAACGTCCAGCATCGACAGTGATTAAAATATCGGCGGGACTGTTTTTGCCTTCACTCTTAATTCTTTCGATTAGCTCATCATCTTTACCCTCAATTAGATTGATACTAATTCCTGTTTTTTGCGTAAAACCATCATAAAGCTGGTCGTCGGTATTGTAATGACGTGAGGAATAGATATTTACCTGCCCCTGATTGGCTGCGGTATCTCCAGCTCCCTCATTGCCAGATTTTTCTCCTTGAGTACTACAAGCAACAACAAGGCTTGCAGTCACAACACCTAGAAAAATACGACGCGAGAATTTACTTATCTGACTGTTCATATCAAATTTGTATAGCTTATAAATCAAGATATTTTGAGAATCCTCATCATAGCCTTTCTGCTATTCATTCTCAATAAGCTATACGAAAGCGCGATCTAAAAAATCATTAGATTGAGATCGATACCGATACATTTATTAGAGCCGGTCGGGATCTAAGCTGTTTTACTCTCTTGTCTACCCGCCGATTTTTGTAAAGGAAAGCCCAGGCTTTCACGCTGTTCTAAATATAGCTGCGCTACCTGTCTTGCCATACTGCGAATCCTGCCAATATAACGAGTACGTTCTGTTACGGCAATTACTCCTCTAGCATCTAACAGGTTAAAGCTGTGAGAACACTTGAGGACATAATCTAAGCTAGGAATAACTAATCCTCTTTCAATTAGCTGCTTGGCTTCTTTCTCATAAAGACTAAATAAATTGAACAATAAGTCTGGGTCAGACGCTTCAAAATTGTAGGTACACTGCTCTATTTCTGCCTGCAAGAAGATATCTCCATAGCTCAAGCGATCGTTCCAACGTATTTTTGTAATTGCATCCACGTCCTGTAAGTACATGGCTAACCTTTCTAAGCCATAGGTGATTTCAATCGAAACAGGATTACAGTCAATTCCTCCACACTGTTGGAAATATGTAAACTGGGTCACTTCCATTCCGTCTAGCCAAACTTCCCAGCCTGCACCCCATGCGCCGACAGCAGCATCTTCCCAGTTATCTTCTACAAAACGAATATCGTGATCTTCTGGATTGATTCCAAGTGCTTTTAGAGAATCTAAATATATTTCTTGAATATTGTCTGGCGAGGGTTTAATCAATACTTGATATTGATAATAATGCTGAAAGCGGTTAGGATTTTCGCCGTATCTACCATCGGTGGGTCTTCTACAAGGTTCGACATATGCCACCGACCAAGGTTCTGGTCCTAATGCTCGCAAAAAAGTACTTGGATTTTTTGTTCCCGCTCCCTTTTCTGTGTCGTAAGGTTGAACGATAATGCAGTTGCGATCGCTCCAAAATTTATTTAGGGTAGCGATAATTTCCTGGAAAGACAAAGACATAAGAGAAAGCACTGATAAATTTATCTGCCCAAACACCATAGCATGACTGACTTTCGGAAGTATCTGTAAAATTAATTCGAAATTCTTTTCTAAAAAGGGTTGACTTTCATATTCATATTCCCTATATTGGTAAATGCGCGGTTGAGAGAGACGCAAGTCACCCAATCGGTCAGAACCTAGACAATACAATAGTTTGACAGTTTTTAAACACAAAGCTTTTTGGATTAAAAGTAACTAAAAATCCACCCCAAAGAAGGAATTGTGGAGGTTGTAACAAATCTTAACAATTGTTTTTTACGGAATGGTCGAAAGAAAGAAAAGAGCTAAACAAATCAACTTAGATTGATTGAATGAAAGTTCATCATGGAGAGTTTGATCCTGGCTCAGGATGAACGCTGGCGGTATGCCTAACACATGCAAGTCGAACGAAGTCTTCGGACTTAGTGGCGGACGGGTGAGTAACGCGTGAGAATCTGCCTCGAGGATGGGGACAACAGTTGGAAACGACTGCTAATACCCAATATGGCGAAAGCTGAAATTTTTTAGCCTTGAGAGGAGCTCGCGTCCGATTAGTTAGTTGGTGGTGTAATGGACTACCAAGGCAGCGATCGGTAGCTGGTCTGAGAGGATGAGCAGCCACACTGGGACTGAGACACGGCCCAGACTCCTACGGGAGGCAGCAGTGGGGAATTTTCCGCAATGGGCGAAAGCCTGACGG